>Ga0100378_1006214_pt1 | contig 10817 bp, 9 predicted proteins | sample CryGeymeta201502_FD_81535 | JGI IMG/M metagenome (GOLD analysis project Ga0100378, IMG submission 81535) | Groundwater microbial communities from Crystal Geyser aquifers in Utah, USA - Crystal Geyser metaG 2015-02 | ecosystem: Environmental > Aquatic > Deep subsurface > Groundwater | place: USA...
CTTATGTTACTAATCGGTGGAACTACAATGGCTCAAGATTATGCCTTCCGTGTTCTGACTGCAAAAGGAAACAACACAGCTTCTAAAAATGCAATTCGTGTAGGCTCTAAGCTCAATAATTCTGACGTTATCGTTATGGAAGAAGGAGGGTATTTAGGTCTTTTACATACCAACGGACAAACTGTCGAACTCCGTACTAAAGGAACTTATAAAGTAAACGAACTTGCTAGTAACTTAAAGGCAAGTAATGGCTCTAGTCTTACTGCTCGTTATGCCAACTATGTAGTTTCTGAACTTACAACTTCTGCTGAGGAAGCAAGTGGCGACAATCGTTATAAACACATGCAAAAAACAGGTGCTGTAAAGCGTGCAGGTTTGAAGAAAATTACTATTCTTCAAGAAAGTAAAGTAAAGATGTTAGGCGACAAAATGGAAATCGAATGGTTTGTTTATGAAGACTTAGCTAATATTAATCCTAAAGATGTAAGAGAATACCGTGTTGTACTTACAGATTTACGTAACAAGGAACTTTATTCTGAAGTAACTAAAGAAACATCTTATGTTATTGATTTTTCTCGTCCTGAATTGAAAGACCAAACTACTATTCTTTATAGAGTAGAAGTGGCAGATGAGGACAAGAAAAACATCAATTCTGATAATCAAGTTATTGCTAAAGAAAAAGAGGATGCTGCAAAGAAAGAAATTCGTGAGCAATTAGACCAAATTGGTGATGATACTGCTCTAGGACATCTTATCAAAGCTCAGTATTTAGAAGAAACAGGTTATTATGCAGAAGCTGCTATGGCGTATAAAGCTGCAATATCACTTGCTCCAGATGTAGAAACATACAAAATTTTGTATGATAGCTTTACAGAGCGTGCTACAATGAGTGAAAAAGCTATTATTGAACATAATAAAACTAAAAACCCAGCAACAAACGAATAATAATAAATTATAGTTGTAATCACTATTATAAATTATTCATTTGATATAAAAAAGGTCTTTACAATGAAGTAAAGACCTTTTTTATGGAGTACATTTTTATAAGATTTATTTATTTAACTTCTCACTTTTCCCAAGCCTTCAAAAGTTTGATTTGTTTTTCGTTTTTTTCTTGAATCTCTTCAAAGCCAAAATCTTGTTCTTGTTCTACAAATACAGGCTTCGATTTTAAGAGTTGTTTTTTAATCTTATTTCTCTTTCTGCCTTTTTTTCTAGCTACTAAGATTTTCATTTCTTCATTTTCCTTATAACTCGCTTCTGTAATTAAGTCTACGAAATTAGTAGCATCTACTTTTTGGTCGTTTATTTTCAAAATAACATCGCCTTCTTTAAACATTTTGCCAAACTCATTTGCACCTTCCATATTAAAAACACTTACTTCTCTAGTTTCTGGATCGACTGCCAAACCAATATTTCCAAAATTAAAGACCTCTTCTGTTCCATCGCCTGTTGTATTTATACCAATAGTTTTTAGGTATTTTGTGTACGGAAGTTCTTTGCTTCCCTCTACATAATCAGTAAAAAAAGCACGAATTTCTGGATAGGTCATCTCGGCAATTACATCAAAAAGTTTGTCGTCTTCAAAAGGCTTTTCTGTGCCATATTTTTTTGATAAATCTTGCATTAAGTTCATCAAACCATACTTTCCATCAGATAATTCTCTCAAACGAATATCCAGCATCCAACCAATTAAAGCCCCCTTTTCATAGACATTTCCATATTCGTCGGCATGTTCATCTAAGCAGCCCAAACTCATTTTTGTAAAAGGAACATCAGAATAATTGTTGGCTTCACTTACTTTTTCACGCATTTTGTCCAAAAATTCTTCTAAAGAAATAAGTTCTTGTTGTAACAAAACATGATTGGCAAAATATTCAGTAACGCCTTCATAGAGCCACAAATGTTTTGACATTTTAGGATTGATAAAATCAAAATAATGAATCTGTTCCGAATGAATAGAAAGAGGAGTCAAGATATGAAAAAACTCATGAGCAGCAATTTCTACAACTGTGTTTGCAAGACGAGAAGTAGGCATATTAGGCAAGAAATAAAGTGAAGAATACGAATGTTCTAACGCTCCATACGAACCCGAATTACTAAAACCATCAAAAATATAAATCAAGAAAGCGTATTTTTTGATAGGCAACGTTCCCCCTAGATAATTTTTTTGAGCTTCTAATGATTTCTGAACTTCTTTAGCAACTTCTTTTGCTTTTACAGCTCCTTTTCCATGAAAAACCGAAACCAAAATTTCAGCTCCCCCTACATCAAAAGTAACCGTATCAGGAACACAATACAACATCGGAGAATCTGCCAAAAGATGATAATCTGAAACCAAATAAAGGTCTTCTTTTTCTCCCGTATTGATAGGAGTCAAAGGAGTAGAACCATAAAATTTTTTAGGTTTGATAACATTCAGCAAAAAAGAGTTGCGTTTTAAACCCTCCAAATAACCAAAAAAACCGTGTGTATTGATTACAAAAACATCCTCTTCAATATCTGTTCCCCCCGGTTCGAAGACTTTATTTTTTTCTTGCGAGTCAAAAGTATCATCTACCAAATATGTAATTTTAGATACATTTTTAGCAGGAAAACGCCATTCATTTTCAGTAGGATGAGAAAAACCAATTTCATTGCCTTCTTTATCAAAAACTTTAAAATCACTCAAAAAGCGACCAAAATCGTAAATACGATACGTACCGGGGACAATTTTTGGCATAAAAAAAGAAATAGAGTCTTCTTTTGGTGGGTCTGTTGGTTCGACAGCAGGTCGGAATTTGTCTAAGTTTGTGATTAAAAGTTCGACAGGAACTTGGTCATTATTTGTTTTTGTGAGGTCAATCTTATAGGAATATAAAATTGTTGAAGGGTCGTAGATTTCTACATCTCCTGTTATTACTTGTTGAGAAAAACTAGATTGTGCAAAAAAGCTCAGTATAAAAAATAAAGAGAGAAATTTAGAACGGAATGAAAAAATATTCATAAGACAAAATTAAAATAGTTAAAATAGAAAAGAAATAATTTTTTGATAAAAATTCATGTGTATATAAGTAGCAATTTGATTGACAAATAAAGATTTTGTTTTGATTATTTATGAAAAAACGTACAGCAGACTTCCTAGTCTGTTGAAAGAAATAGAATTATTTTTTAGAATAAAATAGCGTTTCTAAAATGTATCCTGTCATTGCGCCAAATGTGTAACTAATTATATCACTCCATAAAAAGCTATTTCCCAAAACTAACCTAGCTAATCTATAACTTTTGAGAGTTGTGAGCCAATCGGCTTGATAGAGCTGAAAAAATTCGATGCAATAACAAATAAACAGACTAATTAGAGCCACTTTTAAAGGACTACTTTTTATAAAAATAAATCCAATAATACAGAAAAATAAAACGGCATATAAATAATCTCCCAAATAAGGATAAATTAAGGCAGGAGTTAGGCGTGTTCGGGAAAGCAATCCAAGCAGAATGGAAATAACAGCGAACAGGAAATAAATTTTTTGGTTTCTATTCATATATAGGAGCTGACAGTTTATGGACTGTCATATAAAACTTTAAAATTCAAAATTACCTCAAATTATTCTAAACTATTTCAATAAATTTGAATTTTAAGACAAAACGAATTTTTATTTCAAAATTAAAAGCAAATCACAAAATGAGTATCAAAATAAAACCAGTAGAACTAATCAATGAAGGACAAAAAAACACAATGGTTAGTTTTTTAGGCATCGAAATTACAGAAGTTACAGAAAACACATTGAGTGGGAAAATGCCTGTTGATGAGCGTCATATACAAATTATGGGCGTTTTGCATGGTGGAGGTTCTGTTGTTCTTGCCGAAACATTGGGAAGTATTGCTGCCAATATGAGCGTTGATACAGAAAAATATGCCTGTATGGGATTGGAAATAAATGCAAATCATATCCGACCTGTTTCGAAAGGAAAATGGGTGTATGGAACAGCAACAGCTATTCATGTAGGCAAAAAAACACACGTTTGGGAAATTAAAATGACTAATGAAGAAGGCAAACTAACTTGTATTAGTAGAATTACGATGGCAGTTGTTGAGCATTTTCATTAAGGTTTTTTTCAAGACTTTTACTGATTTTATGGCTATCTTTGTATGATAATTGAATTGATAATTGAATCAGAATACATAATTCATTCCCACCTTTTCTTTCTTCTATTATGAGCGAATCTCTAAAACATGAATGTGGAGTAGCATTCTTACGCCTTCGAAAACCACTTGGATATTATATCGAAAAATATGGAACGCCTGCCTATCCTGTCAATAAAATGTTTTTATTGATGGAAAAACAGCACAACCGAGGGCAAGACGGTGCAGGACTAGCAAGTATCAAAATTGATATGAAAAAAGGTCATCAATACATTGACCGTCTTCGTTCGATTGAAGAACAGCCCATTAATCATATCTTTAATAAAGTAGGAAAGAAGTTTAGTAAGGCTCAAAAAGAAGGTAAAAAATACTATAATGCCAAATGGGTAAAAGAAAATGTTCCTTTTGCTGGCGAATTGTTTATAGGGCATTTGCGTTATGCGACGTATGGTGCAAATGATGTGCGTTTTTGTCATCCACTTTTGAGAAGTAGTAACTGGAGAAGCCGAAATTTACTTTTAGCAGGAAATTTTAATATGACCAATGCCGAAGAATTATTTAGTCATTTGGCAGAATTAGGGCAATTTCCACAAGAACAAGGCGATACAATTACAGCTTTAGAAAAAATAGGGCATTTTTTGGATAGAGAAAATCAACATTTTTATGCTCAATATCAGCAAGAAGAAAGAGCAAAATTAGCTTTTGATGTAAGTCCGAATGGTAAGAATAATAGCAAAAACTACGAAAGTGAAACGCAAGAACACACTCAAACACTTACTAATGAGGAAATCATCGGAAAAATAGAGCAAAGTATCGATTGGAAAAAAATATTAGAACGTTCTTGCAACGATTTTGATGGTGGATATGTCATGGTAGGGATGGCTGGTCATGGAGATGCCTTTGTAGCTCGTGATCCGGCAAGTATTCGTCCTGCTTATTATTATGTCAATGATGAGGTTATTGTGGCTGCTTCTGAAAAACCTGCAATCAAGACTGCTTTTAATTGTGAGTATTCTGAAATACAAGAACTTGAAGGAGGTCATGCATTGATTGTAGATAAAAAGGCAAATTATGAAATAATCAAGTTTCAAGAACCTCTACCGAAAAAGTCGTGTAGTTTTGAAAGAATTTATTTTTCAAGAGGAACAGACCCAGAGATTTATAATGAACGAAAGATGCTAGGTCGTCAGTTGCATCATCAAGTTTTGGAAGCGATTGAGCATGACTTAGAAAATACTCTTTTTTCGTATATTCCTAATACTGCCGAAACTGCATTTTTGGGTTTGGTAAAAGGTGTAGAGCATCATTTGATAGCACGGAGGGAAAAAACATTAAACCACGACGAATCATTATCAAAAGAACAAGAGGTAAAGATTATGTCTTTCCGTCCTAGAGTAGAAAAATTGGTAATTAAGGACTCTAAAATGAGAACGTTCATTACTGGAGATGCTCAAAGAGATGATATGGTGGCGCATGTTTATGACACAACGTATGAAATTGTCAGAAAAGGAATTGATACGCTTGTCGTCATTGATGATTCGATTGTGAGAGGAACAACACTTGAAAAAAGTATCTTGACGATGTTGGACAAATTAGAACCTAAGAAAATTGTTATTGTTTCGTCTGCTCCTCAAATTCGTTTTCCTGATTGTTATGGAATTGATATGTCTAGGCAACATGAATTTGTTGTTTTTCGTGCTTTACTGGCGCTTTTAGAACAACATCATTTGAAATATATGCTAGATGATGTCTATGAAAAGTGTTTGGAATCGAAAAAGTTACCTTTAGAAAAAGTAGTGAATCATGTCAAAGAATTGTATGATATGTTTGAGTACGAACAAGTTTCAGATAAAGTAGCCGAGATTATTTCAAAAAATATCAAAGCTGAAGTAAAAGTAGTTTATCAAACAGTAGAAAATTTGCATAAAGCGTGTCCTAATCATTTAGGAGATTGGTATTTTACAGGAAACTATCCAACACAAGGAGGCAACAGAGTAGCTAATCAAGCCTTTATTAATTTTATGGAAGGCAAAAAAACAAGAGCCTATTAAAATGTAGCGTACACTTTAGTGTGCGAAAATGTACCGTAGGCTTCAGCCTTCGGAAGAAATAAAAATATAAAACCTACAAAAACAATGAAGCAACTAATCTTAATTATTGCATTATCCTTTTTCTATTCTGTTTCTTTTGCACAAGTAGAAGGTGTAGAAGTAGAAAAACCAAAAGAAGAAGAAAAGAAAGAAGACAAAAAAGAAAAGACGATGAGGAAAAAATACCACTCATTGATCGTCTTTTCTTTGGTGGAAATTTTGGTGCTAGTTTTGGGAGATGGACATTTGTGGATATTTCACCGATGGTAGGATACAGAGTTACTCCAAAATTTTCATTAGGAGTTGGAGCAACTTATCAGTATCAAAACGATAGAGATTTTGATGTAAGTCAGAGTGTATATGGTGGGCGTTTGTTTTCTCGCTATACTATAGCAAATGATTTTTTAGGAGCAGGTAATTTATTTGCACACGCTGAATATGAAGCATTATTTGCTAAGTTATCCTATGGAAGTTTTTCGGGTAGAGTAGAAAATACAAGTTTGTTTCCTTCTTTTTTTATTGGTGGAGGTTTAGCTTTACCAATAGGAAATCGCTCTGCATTTACAATTACGGCTTTGTATAATCCTTTTTATAATCAAGATAATTCTCTTTACGGAAGTCCTTTACAAATTCGTGTAGGTGGATTTTTCTAAAAATTAAAAGTAGCTGACGGTTGGGAAACTGCCAGCTACACAAAAATCAATTCTGATTATTCTATGAAAAAATATAGTTACTCATGTTTTGCCTTATTATTCTTGCTTATGGCTTTCCAAACTGACAAACCAGCCTATCAAATTTTTGATAAGGAAGGAAAAAAAACTTCTTACAAATCCATTGTAGAAAAAGCACAAGAAGCTGATATTATTCTTTTTGGAGAAAGTCATAATAACCCAATTATTCATTGGTTACAAATTGAATTGACAAAAGAGTTATATAAAGTTGTAATTGAAAATAAATCTGAAAGTCAAAGTAAAAGAAACGGTAAGAATAATCTACTTTTAGGTGCAGAAATGTTTGAGGCTGATAATCAAACTATTTTAGATGAATATCTGAATGATATTATCACAGAAAAAAACTTTGAAACTGAAGCTAGATTATGGAATAATTATAAAACAGATTATAAGCCTTTGGTAGAATTTGCAAAGGAAAACGAACTTACTTTTGTGGCTACAAATATTCCTCGCCGTTATGCTTCTTTGGTTTCGAAAAAGGGTTTATCTAGTTTGGATTCTCTGACAGAAGATGCAAAACGTTTTATGATGCCTTTGCCTGTCGAAGTAGATTTGAAATTACCTGCTTATGCAAATATGCTCAAGATGATGGGAGTTCATTCGACAGATACAGAAAATGTAAGTGAAGGAGTTGCAAATTTTGCCTACGCACAAGCCGTAAAAGATGCAACTATGGCATATCGTATCCATGAATATTACGCCAAATCTATTAAAGATAAATCTAAAAATTCTATTTTTTTACATTTCAATGGTTCTTATCATTCCGATAATTACGAAAGTATTGTTTATTACCTCAAAAAATACAATCCAAATTTGAAGATAATGACCATTACATCAGCCGACCAAAAAGAATTAGATTCTTTAGAAAAAACTGGAGTTGCTGATTTTGCGATTGTTACGCCTCTTGCTATGACTAAGACGTATTGATTTTTTTGAAACAAATAGTGTAGTTAATTAAAGGTAGCAAAAAATTACTTTTTATAAATTCCTTTTGCTACTGGTCAAGAAAAGGCAAGCCATTTTCCCTACACTAATTATTTCATTTTCATAAACTGGTTACTGATAACTGATTTCTACCATTTTCGACTACTCAAAACCACCTGTGTCGAACCAAGCATTAAGATAATCAATGAAAAGAAATATAATAAGTTACGAGAATCTATTAATCCTTTGCTAAGTGATTGATAATGAAAGTCTATGCCCAACTGACTAATAAAATAAGCTGTATCTGACCAAACATTCAGACCAGAAAGCGAAGTAAAACCTTCATACAAAAAGAAACACAGAAAAACAGCAATAATAAAAGCAACAATTTGATTTTCGGTAAGCGAAGAAGCAAAAACACCAATCGCCGTAAAAACTGCACCCAACAAAATAAGACCAATAAACGAACCTACAAAGGCTGCACTATCCAAATTACCAATAGGATTTCCGAGTTGATAGACACTATAATAATAAACCAAAGTAGGAAGAAGCGCAAACAAAACCAAAATCCAAGCAGCCAAATATTTTCCTAAGATAATTTCCCAGTCCGAAATAGGACGAGTAAAGAGTAATTCCATTGTGCCAGCACGTTTTTCTTCTGCAAAACAGCGCATTGTAATAGCAGGAATCAAGAATAAAAATATGTATGGCGCAACTGAAAAAAGTGGATATAAATCAGCAAAACCATATTCTAAGATACTCGTTTGAGGAAAAACCCATACAAAAAGTCCCATCGCTACCAAAAAAATGATAAGAACAATGTAACCAATCAAAGAGCTAAAAAAAGAGCGTATTTCTTTTAAAAATAAATTAAACATAAATGAATTTTCTTGTACTATTATTTTTTGACAGTTGGAAACTATCAGCTACTTGAATACAAAGGTAACAAAACTAGATTATCAAATCTGTAAAGAAATTGAATAGAAGGAAAATTTCTCATTTTTTAAAGAATAGTTTTTTATATGTACTATCTTTGCAACTTCATTTTAGGAATAGATTAATTCATAATTCTCACATTCATTTATCATACATGTATATTTTAGGACTTAATGCATATCATGGCGATTCTTCTGCCTGTATTCTCAAAGACGGAGTTTTGATTGCTGCCACAGAAGAAGAACGTATCAGACGTATAAAACATTGGGCAGGTTTTCCCATTGAAGCTATTAAATTTTGCTTGAAAGAAGCTGGTATTTCTATCGAAGATGTGGATTATATTACAATTTCTCGTGACCCTTCAGCTAATTTACAAAAGAAAATCCTTCATACAATAAAAAAAGGAGTGAGTTTGAATACGTTAGTTAGTCGTTTTACAAATTCAAGAAAAGTATCAAATGTAAAAGAAGAATTATCGAATGCACTCAATATTCCTATTTCGCAATTAAAAGCAGAGGTAAAAAATGTAGAGCATCATCGCAGTCATTTGGCAAGTGCATTTTTTGTTTCTCCATTTGAAGAAGCTGCATTATTGTCTATTGATGGTTTTGGAGATTTTACTTCTACCATGACAGGAACAGGAAAAGGAAATCAAATTACCGTTTTAGATACCGTTATTTATCCTCACTCGTTAGGAATTTTTTATACTTCTTTTACGCAATATCTTGGTTTTGATAAATATGGCGATGAATATAAAGTTATGGGACTTGCGCCTTATGGCGAACCAACTTATTTGAAAGAATTAGAAGATGTTGTTCATTTATTACCAAACGGACTTTTTGAGCTAAATACAGCCTATTTCAAACACGCAAAAGAAGGTGTAACAATGGCATGGGAAGGTGGATATCCATCTATTGAGGCTATTTTTTCGGATAAAATGGTAGAAAAATTTGGAAAACTTCGCACAAAAGATGAAGAATTAAGCCAAGACCATATCAATTTAGCAACTTCTGTACAACGAATGACTGAAAAAGTAATTTTTCATATTCTGAATCATTTGCATCAAAAAACAGGATTAGATAATTTGTGTGTTGCTGGTGGAGTAGCTCAAAATTCGGTTGCAAACGGAAAAATTTTGCAAAATACACCTTTCAAAAAAGTATATGTTCCAAGTGCAGGACACGATGCAGGAACAGCTTTGGGTTCGGCTTTATTTTTCTATAATCAAGAACTCAAAAAACCGAGAATAGAACCAATTTGGGATGCTTACACAGGAAGTAATTATTCGGATACTGAAATAGAAACTATTCTCAAACACGAAAAAGAAAATACAGAAACAGCAAAAGATATTCAATATTCAGTTTTGAGTGATGAAGAATTATACAAAACTGTTACCGATGCAATTCTTGATGCTGGTGTAATTGGTTGGTTTCAAGGAAGCGCAGAATTTGGCCCTAGAGCATTGGGAAATCGTTCTATTTTGGTTGATCCACGCCGTACAGATGCAAAGGAATTATTAAATGAAAAAATAAAACGCAGGGAGAGTTTCCGTCCTTTTGCACCTTCTATTTTGGAAGAATACGTAGAAGAATATTTTGAAGGCGCAGATAAAGTTCCGTTTATGGAAAAAGTTTATCCTATCAGAAAAGAAAAACATGAAGTCATTCCTGCCGTTACACACGTCGACGGAACAGGACGTTTGCAGACTGTAAGCGCATCTACAAATCCACGTTATCACAAGCTCATCGATACATTTAGAGAAAAAACAGGTGTTCCAGTTCTTTTGAATACTTCTTTCAATGAAAATGAACCGATTGTAAATACGCCCCAAGAAGCATTAGATTGTTTTTTAAGAACTAAAATGGATATTCTTGTTTTGGGAAATATTGTGGTAAAAAGAAATTGAAACTATAAAAACAGGGTTAAAATCCTGTTCAATTAAAAAAATAGAACTTATAGAAACTTTGTCAGTAGTTTTTTGGTAATCCAAAATAACTCTGACAATAGTTTGAA
>Ga0100378_1006220_pt1 | contig 10809 bp, 3 predicted proteins | sample CryGeymeta201502_FD_81535 | JGI IMG/M metagenome (GOLD analysis project Ga0100378, IMG submission 81535) | Groundwater microbial communities from Crystal Geyser aquifers in Utah, USA - Crystal Geyser metaG 2015-02 | ecosystem: Environmental > Aquatic > Deep subsurface > Groundwater | place: USA...
ATAAAGTAGAAATAAGTGTATACGAAGAACAACCTAAAGATATTGCTGAAAATACATTAGATAATTTAGACGCAGAGGAAGTTGAAGATGCAGATCTCAATGCAGATGCAGATCCTAATACAGACCCAAATGCCGATAACGAATTTAATACAGACTTATGCTCTGACGGGGAAGAAGAAGGTAATTTAGATCACAATAAGTATGATAATATTAATACACATTATTTGAACAGTAAAGCACAAACAACTGTTAACACTATAAAGAATAAAATTATAAATAATGATAATGAGGTAACAAAGGCTATAAATCATAATAGTAAAGAGCAATTTCATATTATAATTAAGAAGGTCGATAATGATAAAAAAGATATTATTACAGACAAAATGAAAATATTCTTAGATATATAAGTATTATATTTACATATATTTACTATTTAAAAATTTTTTATAAAATATAAATACAATAAAATACAAAATAAAATATAATACAATAAAATAGTTTTAAAACAAATAATAATATTATATATTTAATCATCATTGTATTTTATATATTAATGTTAATAATATGAAAATACTAAATTTTTATTGCATTAACAAGTTAACAAATAATTTATTTAATCAATGACGCAATATATAGCTAACATAATCTTATATTAGTATTTTTTATGTAATCTTCTTTTGTTTCTTCTTCTCTTATTTCTTCTTAGTTTTTTACTTTTCTGGACAAAGTCTACTTTGAGTTCAACTTCGATATTGTCATTGTTAATTTTTACGGTAGAGTCATTTAAACTACATCCTGAAATTGTTGGTGGTTTGTATTTCACTCCTTGTAAGTATTGTTGATTAACTGTAGTCTTGGCCTTTTCAAGTCCCCAGTTGAGGATCCATTTCATAATAGTGTCTTCACCAGCGAATTTATTGTGTCTTGTTTCTACTTTATCAAGTTTTAAATCTCCGAGTTTAAAATTAACTGCTCCTCCTTCTGCCATAAAACCTTCAGCACTAGTAGTAAGATCAAGAGCCCATCCAGTGAAAATTTCATATTTTCCATATGTGTTAGTTTTTTTGTCCCATGACTTTAGAGAAAGTGATAATAATATTGAAAAAGAGGATCTGAATACTTTGTTTATGAGAGAAATTTGAGGTAATTTATTTGCAGTAACACTAATCATTACTGTTGGATCGGGTCCTGCAAAGGCAATAAGGGCTTTTCTAAAAATAGACATTGGGTGAATACCAAGGGTAGCTGCAAATCCCGTTGGTTTTGGCATAAGCTCTAAGAGTTTTGGACTTTCTTGTTCATGAATTAACCAACTTTTATAATATAATGCATAAAGGGCGGTGTTTAAGGTATAAGTTGAAATTTGAAGTTTCATTCCTTTAGGTGCAGAGGTCATTGGGGGTAAACTTTGAATTTCAGCTGGGAAGTCTTTATGAAGACTATTCTCATCACCGTGATTGACAATTCTTCCATCAACACTTAAACAAATCAAACCAGTAGTAACATATGGGTCACTTATCAAATCATAATGCATTTCAATTGTATCCTTAAGAGTATAAACTGAAGGCATTGTTTCTGTAAACTTATCAACTTGGGCTTGTATCATAGGAACAAGGATATCTTTTAGCTCTACATCAACTTTTTGTTTAATCATATTTTTAATGTAGTCATCAAAGAAGCTCTTAAGCCAATTTAGGACGGCATTGTTAAGTTTTATTTCTACCTCTGCATGAATTTTAAAATCTTCCTTGTTAACAATAGCATGGGCTACTTGCTTTCCTGAGCTTTTTTGGGCTTTTCTTCCTAATTTAAATGGAACATTTAAGTCGAAGTCTTTAATGTTTACGGTGATGGTGGACCATACTGGGATTCCTACGGTTGTGGCGGAAACATCGAATGTTCCGGAGCAAGTAATGTTTTCAACGATGGCTGTTACCATATTATTTCCTTGTAAAGCAACTTTGATATTTGCTGGTGTGATTTTCCCTATATCAAATTCTATTTTTTGGACTTTGATTGTTGTAGTTACTCCCTTAACTTTAACAGGGTAGACTATATCTTGAATTTTTGTTTTTTGGATGACTTGAAAAACACCTGGTAAAAACTGTTTTTCTACTCTTCCAATTGTATCTTCACTGATGCAAACTGAGATACCATGTTTGTTTTGTGTACAGGAGACGCATATGAACATAATTGTAAATGCTAATAAAATTAAACTGAACTTCATTTTTATTATAAAATAAATAAATATACTTATTATCATATACAAATTATTTTTATTCACATTCAAACTAAAAATTAAACTATATTATTTATAAATTAAAAATAAAATAATATTTTAAATTTGTAATAACATATTAATCAGTTAACTATTCAATTATTATTTCGATTTTACTTTTTATATCTATGTCTTCTATATCTGTTTCTTCTGTGTCTTCTTCTTGCTCCAAAGTCTACTCTTAGATCGACTTCGATGTTGTCATCGTTAATTTTGATGGTAGAATCTTTGAAGCTACATCCTTGAATTGTTGGTGGTGTGTATTTGACTCCTTGTAAGTATTGTTTATTCATAGTAGACTTTGCTTTTTCAAGCCCCCAGTTGAGAATCCATTTCATAATAGTGTCTTCACCAGCGAATTTATTAATTCTTGTTTCAAATTTGTCAATATGTAATTCTCCAATGTTGAAATTAACTGCTCCTCCTTCTGCCATTGAACCTTGAAGACTGGTAGTGATATCAACTGCAAAACCTGTGAATAATTCATAATTTCCATATTTGTTAGTTTTTTTGTCAAATGACTTTAAAGAGAATGATAATAAGATGGAAAAAGAGGATCTGAATATTTTGTTTGTGAGAGTAATTTGAGGTAATTTATTTGCAGCAACACTAATCATTACAGTTGGGTCAGGTCCCGCAAAGGCAATAAGGGCTTTTCTAAAAATAGAAATTGGATGAATACCAAGGGTAGCTGCAAACCCTGTTGGTTGAGGCATAAGTTCTAATAACTTGGGGGATTCTTGGTTGTGAAGAAGTTTGCTTCTATAATATAATGAATAAAGAGCTGTGTTAAAGGTATAAGTCGAAACTTGAAGTTTAATTCCTTTAGGGGCAGAGGTCATTGGAGGTAAACTTTGAATTTCAGCTGGGAAGTCTGATCTAAGACTATTCTCATCACCATGATTAACAACTCTTCCATCAATACTTAAACATAATAATCCTCCATTAACATATGGATCACTTATTAAATCATAATGAATTTCGAATGTATCTTGAATAGGGTAGACAGCGGGCATTGTTTCTGAAAAGCTATCAATTTGAGCTTGAATTGAGGGAACTAGGATATCTTTTAGCTCAATATCAACTTTTTGTTTGATTAAATTCTTAATTGTTTCATCGAAAAAGCTTTTAATCCATTCTAATAAGCTGCTGTTTAGATGAATTTCTAGATCAACATGAATTTTGAAATTGTCTTTATTGATAGTAGCGTGTGCGACTTTTTTTCCACCTTTTTGAGTTTTTCTTCCTAGTTTAAACGGAACAGTCAAGTCGAAGTCTTTAACTTTTACAGTTACAGTGGATGAAACTGGTAATTTAGCTGTTGTAGCGCTAACATCGAATGTTCCAGAACATGAAATATTTTCAATAATGGCTGTAACCATATTATCTCCTTGGAATTCAACTTTAATATTAGCAGGAGTGATATTTCCAATTGTGAATACAATATTCTCAACTTTGACTGTTGTATCGAAGACGCTTCCAGGGATAACTTTAGTAATATTAGGGATTTTTGTTTTTCTAACTAATTCAAGTAAGCTTGGTAAAAACTTTTTTTCTACATTTCCAACTGTTTCTTGACTGATACAAACTGAGATACCATGTTTGTTTTTTGTGCATGAAATGCTGACAGATAATATTGTGAATGCTAATAGGAATAAAATATACTTCATTTTTTAAATAATTTATAACATATGAAAATTATTATCAATATGTAAAGTTAGTAAATAAGTGTAGAATTTAATATATAATTTATAATTAAAATATATAAGTTTATTTTCTTAGTTAATTTATTAATTGATAATTAAGAATATTATTAGAAATATAAGAATTATAAGTATTAGTAATCATATTAAATCTGACTAAGTAAAGTTAAGTATAATTAATTGATTATAGTTAAGTATAGATATTAATAAAATATAATATTTTAAGTCAGTTATAAGATCGTGATTATTAAATGTAATACAATTTAATTCTTAATAATTTAATTATAATGTATATATAAATTAAAAATATATATTCTAATTTATACATATTAAATTTACTAATAAACAAAAATTATTATTTAATGTAATTATTTAATAATGATGTTTTGTAAAACAAGTATAGTTTACTTAATAACTACACTTCTACTACTTAACTTCCTTACATGTGCTGAACTTAATTTGAATTCACAAACCAATGCAAGTTTAAAATACAAGCACATGAGTATTTATGAAGCAAATGAGCTTTCACTCATGAGAAAGAACTTTTGGAAAAAAACACCAAAATTAGATTTGCTTCAGAAAACTGAAATGGAAAAAATACAAAGGATAGAAAGTGAAAAAGCGGCCAAGCGGCTAACAAATGAATCGATGAAGGTCTGTGTAGACTCTGTTGGAAAAACAAAACAAAAGCAGAAGTTTATTCCAAACCCGTTTATAGATGGCCTTGATCCAGGAATAATGGTACAGTTTACAAGGAATGAACCTTGTATACAAAAATCAGGATTTCTTTATATGCTAGAAAAAGCAAAATCTTATGACTTCGAGCTTGAGTTTGTTAAAATATTCGTTAAAATGACTCAAGAATCAATCAGCTTCCAAGCTTCAACTGATGATAAAAGCAAATTTCAAGAAATTCCTATGAGAAACATAGTCAAAATTGGTAAGAAATACAAGAGTTCTTTCTGCTTCGAGTTAATGTTCCATGAAAATACTGAAGCTGAACAAATTGCTATCAATAATTTTAAACGAGGAGCAGCAACAATCTGTGGAAAGAATATCCCTCAAATGAAAGACTGGATATCTGGAATCCTCAAAATGAAAGGATGTATATATAAAAAGCCTACAGTAGCTGATTTCCAAGTAATTAACGAAGTTCTTCAAAATAAACAGGAAATTCAAAAAGCTATTGCTAAACATGGTAGAATATTAGCCCCTACTACTTATAATTCAAATATCTGGCCTAATAGAATTCATATGAAAAAAACAAAAACAACTAAAAGTTATAAGAAAGTTCCACAGATTGAAAAAAAGATGACCAAGGAAACCAAACAAACTAAAACTACAGTTACAAAAGCAATTACAGAAATTCATGAAACTATCCAAGCTAACATACAAAGAGAGAACTTAGTGAAGAAGAAACTAGTTGACAAAATAAAAAAAATTAAGAAGAAAACAAAAATGTTAAAAAACAAAAGGAAATCTTACAGAATCTATTTGAAGCAAGAAAAATTGCTGAAAGTAAAAGCAAAGCCGAATACAGAACCCAATTAATTTTTAAACGTCAAGCAGCTATTTTAAAGTCAGCTAACGAAGAAATTAAAAAGATTAAGAAAGACGAAATTGATAAGATCCAAACAACATTTAAGGAAGAATTACAAGAAGAGAAGAAAAAACTTAATGGAAATTCAGTAAATGTCCTTGCAACAGTAAATCAATTAAACTCAGCTAGTTTAACTACATGTGACAAAAACGAAGATAAAAATCAACCATACATTGCCTGCCATAACGATGATATAGTTGGTGGATTTAATAAGGAAAATATTCAATTAATGTGTTTAAACTTTTACGGAAAAGAAAAGAAAGACGAATGCTTCAAAAAATCTAAATTTTGCAATATGTGTTGTAGCCACTTTGTAGGTGTTAAGCATCCAAGATCAAAGCATGAATGTATAAAAAAATGTACTGTGAGTATTAATAAAAAGAAAGGAAAGAAAGATGATAAAGTTGAGAAAGTTAAGGATGATGATGAAAAACCAAAAGTATGGAAACCAGTCCCTGATAGGCCAAATACTGGTTGTATTATTGTTTTTGAAAAAGCGTTATATCATGGTAATGGATTATTAGTTTGTCTAGACGACTACCCGAAATTCAAAGAAATATGGACTACTTTAATCGGATCAATAAAAGTTGGAGATTCTACCACAGTTGAATTATTTGAAATGATAAACAAAGGAGGAAGACATATTCACGTCATTGCAGATATTACTGATATGCATTTATTAAACTACACTTATAAAATTCTTTCAATTGTTATTACTAATGCTCCTAAGAAAGGTTCAGGTTGCATGATTACTTATGAAAAAGTAAAATATAAAGGACATTCAGAATTAGTATGCCAGAAATTCGGAGATGTTAAGCTTATTAACGGCCATATTTCTTCAATTAAAGTTGATACTACTTATGTAACTGTTTTATATAGTGAGAAGAACTTATTAGGAAGAAAACATGTTATAAAAAGATATATTCCAGATTTAACAACTATTCACTTTAAGGACTTTTTATCAGCTCAAAGTTATCCTAAACCAGAGATTGGTTGTGTTGTTATATTTCAACTTCCTAAATATAGAGGAGATCATAAACAATTATGCATGACAGAAATTAGCGGACCTGAAACAGGATGGCACACAGTCGTAGGATCTGTAATAGGAGCTCCGTATACATATATCTCTCTATTCGATAAGGAAAACCAAACAGGCAAAAAGATTACAATCACAAACAATAGCCAAAATGTTATTGACAGATTTACACATAAAAAGACTGTTTTCCTTGAAGGACTTTCTCTAAATATTAGAATCTTATCACTAAAAGTAGGAATAATAGCCCATAAAAGTTCAGTTATTATATTCAGCAAAGCAAACTATAAAGGAAAACACTTAATCATCAAAGATTTAACTATAGAAGATTTATCAGCTCTTGGTTGGAATAGTATTGTCGGCTCTGTTATTATTGCAAATAATGTTAAGTTTTATATCTATGAAAAGACAAATTACTTAGGAAAACATGCTGAAATTACTAAAAATTTAAATAATGCTAAAGAGAATTTAGAAGTAAAGGCCCAATCATCAAAGATTGAACTTATTAAAACTCATGTTGTTTCCGAAGGATGTGTTATGCTATTTGGAGAAACCAAATATGAAGGTAATAGAAAAACATTTTGTGCTGGAGAATATCTTGATTTAACACAAAAAGGATGGAATGGAAAAACTGGTTCAGTTATAGTAGGAATTAAAGCAAAAGTTACTATGTGGGAAACTCCAAATAAAGGTGGAAAGCAAGTATCCCTTATTAAAAATGTTAAAGACTTAAATAGTAAAAAAGGAATAGCAACTGTAGGGACACTTAGTATTGTTAAAACTAAAGAATCAGCTACAAGAGGTCCAGTTGCCACTTGGAGAGGACATCTTATTGATTCTGAAACTGGAAAAGTAACAGGTACTCCAATTGAAAATCCTAAACAAGGCTGTGTTTTAATCTACAAAAAGAGTCAATTTCAAGGAGACAGTAAACATGTATGTGGAAATCTAAATCAACTATCAGCAGATTGGAAAGATAAAGTAGCATCATTAAGACCAGGTCCAAAAACCCAAGTTGTCTTCTTTAGCGCTATTAATTTTGCTGGTACACACGTTAAGTACAATCACGATATGGATAACCTATCAGCAGGTTCAATGAATAGTAAATGTGCTTCAATTAAAGCTTCAGTTTCTCATGATGCAGAAGGTAAGAAAACAGGACCATTCGCCCATTGGAGACATAGTACTATCGATTCTGCAACAGGAAAAGTAACTGATCAACCAGACCCACTTAAAGACGATCCTTTAAAAATTACACTTAAGGCCAAACCAGGATGTATCTTAGTATTTGAATCTCCAAATTACACTGGAAAATCAAAAAGTATTTGTGGAGATGTTGCTAGCTTATATACAATTAACTGGAAAGATAAAATTAAATCTTTTAAGTTAGGACCAGACACATATGTTATTTTATTCGTTAAAACTCAGTTTCAAGGTCCAAATCTCAAATTTAAAAAAGATGAAGAAGACTTAGGATTAAAAAATTGGACTAGTAAAGTTTTATCAATAAAATTTGGATCAAATATTAAAAAAGGATGTGCTATAATCTATAATAGAATTAACTATGAAGGAAAGAGTAGTAAAATCTGCTCAAATATGAATAATTTAGTTACAATCAAATTTGATAAACAAGTTTCTTCTATCAGATTAGGATTTAAAACAACTGCAAAATTATATGAACAACCAGGACTTGTTGGAAAACATTTACATGTTAATAATGATTTCCCTAATCTTACAAAAAGAGGTTGGAATGATAAAACTATTTCTATTAGATTAATTACAACTAAAATTAAAGCTGTTCCAGGATGCGCCGTTGTTTATACTGAAATTAACTACGGAGGAGAAAGTAGACTTATTTGTCATACAGTTGCAGACTTACAACTTATCGGTCTTGATAAAAAAATTATGTCAGCCCAAGTAGGAAGTAACACTAAAGTAATCTTCTTTGATCACAAAGGACTAACAGGAGAAAATATAGGTATATCAGAAAATGTTGCTAACCTACCAACAAAAAATTGGGGACTTAAGATATCATCCCTTAAATTCGAAAGAGTTACCGACCCAAGTGGAAGACCAGGTACAGGATGCGTTATGCTTTATCAATTCCCATTATATAAAGGAAAGAATAAATTATTCTGCGGATCATATACAAATTTAACTACTTATGGTTGGAGTAAGATAGCAAACTCATTAAAAATCGGTGCAAATACTTCAGTTACTTTATATGAAAAGATAGGACTCGCAGGACCACATAAGAAAATCAAAACAGATTATAAAGATTTAAGTACTATCGGATGGAAAAACAGAATCTTTTCAATAAACGCTGTTAAAATCGCAACCCACTTACCAAGAGGATGTGTCGAACTACATCAATTAGCTAACTTCGCAGGAGTTAAAAAGATTATTTGTGTCTCTTCTAATAACTTAAACACAATCGGATTAGGAAATAAAGTTTCATCAATTAAATTTAATAAAGGAGTGAAAGTTATTTTATATTCAGGTGCTAATTTTACTGGTTCTAATGTTACTTTTAAACACAGTGAGACTAATTTACAAGTTAGAGGATGGAATAATAAAGGCTTATCTATTGCACTTAAAAAAATTGGCCGCCCACCTAAAGTCGTAGCAACAGGCAAAAATCTTACAGGAAAGTTTAAAGATGCTAAAAATGGAAAATTCATTAAAAACTACAGTGGATTTAGCATTGTTGCAAGAGGATCAGACGGTATAATTCACAAAGGAAAGTTTATTCATAATAGTTATTCTTTTACTAATTTACCCGTTGGAGTATATCAATTTATTGTTTCTGCTTCAGGATGGATTGTTTTCAATTCTACTAAGAAAGTCGATGATAACTCAGTAAAAAACGCTAATTATTGGTTTATAAGTCTATCTAAAGAAGTTTCTGCAACTACTTATAGAATTGTATTAACATGGGCAAGTCAACCTAAGAACTTATCAGCTCATTTAAAACTTACTGGAGGAGAAGAAGTTAATTCAAGACATAAAGTTAGTAAAAACAAAAAGGTTAAATTTACTGCTAATAGTCATTACTTATATGGTCCAGATACCATTACTATTAATAATAAACTAAATAATAAAGACCATTATAGATATTGGATATCAAACGATAGTAGAAGTCCATCAATTACTAAATCGAGTGCAAGAGTAATAGTATATAACGGAAATCACGTTGTTCATGATTTTAAGGTTCCAAGAGGAAATGGATTATTATGGCATGTTTTTGATTTTAACTGTAAAGGACTTCTTATTGTTAATAAAATAGTTACTGCTATTAGTTCTCCAGCAATATTAACAACTCCAATTGAAGGATGTGCTGCTGCTCAAAGACCACCTCATCCACCTGGCCCCGGACCAGTACCCCACCCACACCCTCATCCTCATCCAAATCCACACCCACACCCAGTTCAACCAGGAAGATGTAGTGGAAAACCATGTAAAACATGTAGAGGAAGAGGTTGTGTTAAAAGTTGTAAAGGAAGATTATGTAGTATTTGCAAAGGAAGAGGATGCGTAAAATCCTGCAGAGGTAAACCATGTAATATATGCAAAGGAACAGGTTGCATCAAACCACCACATCCTCACCCACACCCCAATCCTAACCCAGGACCAAAAGGACCACATTCTATTTCAGGACAATTCAAAAACGCAATCACTGGAAAAATATTTAGAAGTTATACAGGTTTTAGTATTGTAGCTAAGTCTCACTCTGGACATTTATACACAGGAAAATTCATTAGAAACAAGTTTAGAATTGCACATATGCCAAGCGGTAAGTATGAATTCACAATTACTGGACCAGGATGGATTGTTCTTAAAATGAAGAAAAAGGTTAACACAAATACTGTAAGAAACCTTCATTATTGGACATTTGGACTAACTCAATCATTACCATCAAATAAATGGAGAATTGTATTACAATGGACAAACATTCCAAAAGATTTAGATGGACATTTAAAACTTACAGGAGGAGAAGAAGTACATCACGCCCATAAAATTAGTAGAAATAGAAAGGTAAAACTTGATTACGACAGTAGACACGGCTTCGGACCTGAAACAATTACTATTACTAACTCTTTAAATTCTAAAGATCACTACAGATATTACGTCTTCAACTATAGCAGAAACCCTAAAATTACTATGTCAAATGCAAGTGTAATAGTATATCAAGGTA
>Ga0100378_1006221_pt1 | contig 10809 bp, 9 predicted proteins | sample CryGeymeta201502_FD_81535 | JGI IMG/M metagenome (GOLD analysis project Ga0100378, IMG submission 81535) | Groundwater microbial communities from Crystal Geyser aquifers in Utah, USA - Crystal Geyser metaG 2015-02 | ecosystem: Environmental > Aquatic > Deep subsurface > Groundwater | place: USA...
CACGAAGTAGAAGGATGTCTATTGGAATTCTATGATATTTTTGGTAAAGTAAGAAGTAAAACAAAAGCGTAGATAGAGAGGACTGTTAGACTCAACGTGAAGCTTCATTTTTATTTGGTTGTTTTCTTCTTCAGGCTTCGGGGCGTTACAATCTTTAACAAACAGGTTATGGTCCCGCCTTGAGACAATGCATCAAACATGGATAGAGTTGGAGTTACAAAATTTCAAACGTGGATACTGGAGCTCTCAACACCATGAGGAACAACAACAAACTCCATCTGGCGCGTGCTGCGGCTGGTTGGATTTCATTCAGTACGTTGCAGTGTGCTTAAACCTGACACGTCTCCTAGCTAGATCACCATTTAATCCGGTCTTACTCTAGTTGCAACGTGCAGAGGTCGGCGAACTGCTTTATAGCGATTGCAACCCGCATCTTTTCAGGTTTCTCTCGACTGTCTTTTTAGTGGATATCGCCTGAATATTTTTTAGATTTAACGAGGAATGTCCTCCGGCCATTCCGCGCTGACACCGATTCCTTTGAATTCGACGACTTCTTGGTCATCCAATGCCTACAAGAAATTATTTAGGGCGACTAAGTAGAGGAGCAGGATGTGACTAGAATGATGAAACCGTCAAATTCGTCTCGAGTGGCAAATCAATCGATTGCAGTGTCATGCTATTGTACTATGTAGACGTCAAAAATGCTATGCGCCTGGAATGATTCCTCCTATTTTTCCATTAGTGTGCCGATTACATCATGGTTCCGACTTGATCGACTGATTCCAAGGCCACAGGCAGGAGGCTGCCAAGGCCTCCTCCATGAAGAATAGCGTCTTGTGCAAGATACGTGGCAATGCCAGCGAAATATCCAATGGCTGCTCCAATACTCACTTTCTTGGCGTACCACAAAAAGTCAACTTTTTCAAGTCCCATCAGCGCAACACCTGAAGCAGACCCGATGACAAGAATAGATCCTCCAGTACCGGCACACAAGGCAATTAATTGCCACAACCGATCATCTGTTCCGTAATCAGCAACGTCGTACATTCCCATTGTTGCAGCCACTAAAGGAACATTGTCGATCAAAGCTGAAGCAATACCAATGACAGTAGCGATAATATCCATGCTGGGAAGGTTATCACTGAGAAAGACAGCAAGCTGTTTCAACAATCCACTTCTGTCCAAAACACCAATACTCATGAGGATTCCCAGAAAGAAAAGAATACCCGACGTGTCTAATTTTGATAAGGCAGCAGGGACCTGGAGGCCTTTGCCATCTTCATCGCCCATGTGCATGACATCTGTCAATGTCCACATGGCACCCAAACCAGTCAACATCGCCAAATATGGAGGGAGTCCAGTTAATTCTGTAAAGACTGGCACACAAAGCAGGGCCAGAATTCCTGTCGCAAAGACAAGCTTTCCACGTGCGGCCAAAGGCGAACCTTCGGGAAGTTGCGAATTCTCCAAAGAGCTGTCCTCTTCAACTTGATTTACCAAAAATGCAAGCGACCCAATCAAGCAAACAAGCGATGGTAAGAAAAGTTCTGTGACGGTTCGGGTCGTTGAAAGATTGTTGTTAATCCAGAGCATGGTTGTTGTCACGTCACCAATAGGAGTCCATACTCCTCCGGCGTTCGCAGCCACCACCACCATAGCACCAAAGAGTTTGCGGTCTTCTGTCACAGGAATCAATTTCCGAAGCAAGGAACACATGACAATTGTAACAGTCAAATTATTGAGGACTGAAGAGAGGAAGAACGTCAAAAACCCGATGACCCAAAACAACTGTTTCTTGGACGTGGTCTTGATTTGGTTAGTCACAACTTCAAAACCTTGGTGAAGATCGATGACCTCCACAATCGTAGACGCCGCCAACAAGAAAAAGCAAATATCGGATACTTCGGCCAGCTGTTCTCCCAGTTCACTAATCACCTGTGGAGAGGCGGTCCCGGCAGAATGGAAATAGTCAGCGTAGGTGACCCACATACCAGTAGACATCAAAAGAGCCACAGCTGCTTTGTTAAACTCAAAGACTTCCTCAAAAATGATGCCAATGTAACCAAGGACAAAGATGCCGATCATCACCAGACTCGAGTTATCGTGAAGCCATTCCGCTTGTGTGAAGAACCCTCCGATAGCTACCGTGGCGAAAAGGGCTGCTCCAGCTCCAATAATATCTCGTTGCGCAGTTTCCGGGTTGTTGGCTTGCTGATTGGCATCAGAAATAAGTTCGGCTCGCAGTTGATCAAGTGGGCTGTTTATTCCAGGATACTTTTTGGCGAGAGATTTCATGCTCAAGCGTTCGTCCTTATGAATGAGTGACATGACATCCTGCATACTAATGACACCGGAAATTTTGCTATCGGTTAATAGTTTTTTATCGTCCGACACTCTGTCGGCCACAATGAGATGGCGCACTCCCGAAGCTTTCATGGCGGAAATAGCCACGTTAGCGGTATCCTCGTCACTGATGGCGAGCAAGCTTTCGGCAGGAGTAACAAAGTCCTTGATTTCGGATACGGTAAATGTGGCCGCCGATTCTTCGTCCCTAGACGCTTCAGCCCTTTTTTGGGAAAACTGAAGCCATTTTTGACCGAATGAAACGTAGGATGAGATAATGTACAGTATTACACACCCTCCATTAACACACACGATAATTTCTCTGGTTCGCAACAGTCATACCTTGATGTAATCGGTTTCTGTAAACAAACCAACCATTTTTTCATCCCCGTCAAAGACCAAGGCCACATCATATCCTCCGCGAGACGTAATAGTATCAATGACATTGGCAACACTTTCTGTAGAGGAGGCTCGGTAGTATCCTTTGTTGGCTCGGCTGGCTTCTGTCACAATTCGTTTCGCTGGAGCAGTGAAACCGTAGCCTTCTGGTGTTAGTGTATTGTCTTTGGTGATGGGTACCAATCCTTCGGGATTGAATTCCTCCTCGGTCGCCGATCCGACATGTCGTCGAGTTTTGAAGGAACGAGGTTGCTGGTCTTGGTGAAGGTTGCTACCAAACGAAGGTACAAAGTTGCTGGTTTGGAGAAAGGAGGCCGATGACACTGACGATCGCGATGACGGATTGGTAAAGGCAAATGCTGGGCTACTGAAAGTAGATGCAAGCAAAGGTGCGAACACCAAAAATTTAGCGGCCGGAGAGTTCATGACAAAATATTAAATATTGTCTTGCAGGGTTGGTTTCGGATTATTTGATCGAATCAATTTATTGACTGAAATAATAATAATGCTCTTTGCTCTGCTAGCTAGAGAAGCATTACTGGTAGTAGACTACTAGTAGACTAGTAAAAAAAATGTTGTGTGGTTCGTCGTCTCCGACATCATCCGAACTTCATTTTTTATTTTAGATGGCAGAGAAGCCCAAACGAAACCAAACGATACTCCTTCTTCTTTAGCTGAGCAAGCAAGTGTGCGTTGTAATAGAAAGATACCCTACTACTAGTAGTATCGAAGAAAAACGCGTACGTGTTCAGTCAGCGCTCCGACTCGAAGAGCGACGTCTCCAAATTCCAGCAAGAGCCAAAGCGACGACATCCATCATCGGCAGACATCACCAGCGCTTGTATCATCGATTTTCAGCATCGCCCATTATTATTATCATTATAATAATATCATTGTCAACAACGCTCTCTGCTTGTACAAGTGCATTCATTATTATTATTTTTATTTCATCTTATCCGCTGTCATTTATTTTCGTCCAACTTTCTCTCCGGTTAAGATATATAAATAAATAAAGGCAAATGATGAAGTTCACAGCACAATCCCTATTATTGATCCTGGTTGCTATCGGAAGCACCGCGGCCTTTGCCCCTGCCAAAAGTCAAAATGCCGCAAAATTCTCTACTGCTCTCAACATGGCTGCCGTAGATGATGGCAAACGTGTTGTGGTTACTGGACTCGGTGTCGTTAGTGGATGCGGAATTGGACACGACGATTTCTTCCAGGCCTGTTTGGATGGAAAATCGAGCATCGGTCAAGTGACCCGATTTGATGCCAAAAATTACCCCTGCACCATCGGATCCGAGGTTACCGATACCATGTTTGATCCCCTGGACTTTTTTACCAACCCGAAAAATGTCAAATCGAACGATAGGTTCACACACTTTGCCGTTGCTGCCGCTCGACAGGCACTAAAGGACGGAGGAGTGGGTGACACTCCAGAAACTTTGAAAAATCCGGAACGAATCGGTGTCATGGTCGGGTCTGCCTTTGGAGGTATGGAAACTTTTGAAAGGGAAACTTTGAAGTTGGCAAGCAAGCCTGATCGGCCCAAGGTAAGAACTATTTTTCGATCTGTTTGTTATTCTATTATTTTTTGTTAAGGTTTTGCCGCATTTTAAACTTTAAACCAACCTTCATGTTACCACCAGGTGTCTCCTTTTACTATCCCTGCCCTTTTGGGAAATACTGCTTCTGGAGTGATCGGCATTGAATGTGGTTGCCAGGGACCCAACTATGGAATCGTCTCGGCCTGTGCTAGTGGAAGTCACACCATTGGAGAAGCCATGGGAATGATACAATCCGGAGAAGCTGATCAAATGTTGGCAGGTGGAACAGAAGCTACCATTACTCCCCTCGCCTTTGCAGGATTCTGCGCCATGAAGGCTATGAATACCAACTATAACGACAACCCGGAGGCATCGTCACGTCCTTTTGATGCTGATCGTGGTGGTTTCATCATGGGAGAGGGCGCTGGTGTCATTCTCATAGAGAGTTTGGAGTCGGCCAAAAAACGTGGAGCCAAGATTTATTGTGAGCTAGTTGGATTTGGAGCTACCTGTGATGCTTACCATATTACAACACCTGCTCCTGAAGGCCGTGGCTTGGCTAAGGCGATGAATATTGCTCTCTCGCAAAGCGGGATGGACAAGGAACATGTTAGTTACATTAATGCCCACGGAACTTCTACTGCTTACAATGACAAATTTGAAACCATGGCCATCAAGGCTGTATTTGGCGACCACGCTACGAAGAAGGATGGATCGTTTGTTGTGTCTTCAACAAAATGCGTTACAGGGCACACTCTTGGTGCTGCCGGAGGTCTTGAAGCTCTTGTAGCCGCCAAAGCCATCTACCACAACGTTGTCCCGCCTACAATCAACTACGATACACCTGACCCTGAGTGCGATCTGGATTACGTACCAAATGAAAAGAGGGAAATGGAAGTCAAGGCTGCCATGAGCACAAATCTTGGATTTGGGGGACACAACGCTGCTCTCTTATTCAAGAAGTACGAAGAGTAAACAGTTTTCGTCGCACGCTGACATCACGCCCCTGCACATACATACCCACTCTCATCTAAGCGCATACTACATCCACTTTATAGCTATCATATTATTATTATTCATTTTTTGTCAGATTTTGGTTTATGATACTATAGGCAGCTGGCCACTATTGCTTTTCTTTCTGCGCCTGCATGTAAGAGAGAGATTTTCCGGTCTTCCAGTCCAACTGTGACATTTTGTTGACTCGGTCGTTCGGATCGTAGGGTCGGAAAGACCCAAAAATATGATCCCAAAGCATAATGTACTGACCGTAATTACTCTGTGGGATGCGATGGTGGACATCGTGCACTTTGGAATCGTACAGGGTGATTCCAAAGAGAGAAATGACCACGTCGTAGCGAGTATGGTTAAGACCTGCCAAGACACCACCAACAGCGAGAAGCAGGATACCTGCTACAATATGGATTTGAAGTCCAAAAGCGTTACAACACAGGTAGAGCGCCAACAGATGATTGTACTCTCCGAGGAAAAACTCAATGGGGTGAACATTCACCGCATCAACGTTGGCTCGACTGGGCGCCTTTTGGTGATGGTGATGTTTGTGTATGTATCCATAAATTCCCTTAATGTGCAACGCCCAGTGAAGAATTGTGTAAAAGAAGTCGTACACAATATACAAACAAGGAAGTGGCAGCAATGTGTTCAACTATCATGCATGAAGTGAAAAAAAAAACAGGTGTGAGAATGTCTGTGTGGTGTGTGGTATAGTTTTATTCAGGCAGGCGGCAGGAAATCGCATTTAAACTATGCCATTCATGACTTACAACAGTAATGTCGTTCAAATCCCAAATAATCTGCTTCTCAAAAAAGGCGTATCGCAAGAAGAAGTAGGCAAAGGGCGCCGATGCCAACTTGTTGAATCCAATGAAGAGGTAGTCTTTCTGAAAATTTATACGACGTCGTAGTTGTGAAACGTTGTCGTAATAGAATGGATGTGATGGTACATAGAGACCGAATGATATTTCAGAAACGCTTGAGACACAAAGTAGATAGAAAACAAGTAGCATTCAAAAACACAGGCTCATAGACAAGATTAACCTACCTTACTTAATTGGTCCAAGTGCTTACCTCGAACGGGAATCAATTTAGCACCAAGCCATCCTGATAGTACATGATACGACGAAGAAGTCCCGTGTAAGTTCAAGATGCTAGAGTATGGGCATCAAAAATACACATACACCAAACGGTACCACAAACACTTACGACCAGAGCCTTCGACAAGGAATTGTAGTAGTTCAAACGCCAAGAGAAAAAAAGCACCAAACAGAATAAGATCTATTTGAGATAGATTCGCTGGTCCCTTCTTCAGACGATCGAAAAAACCTGTTGCTTGTTGAATATTCATATCATCAGTAACACTACCATCCGCTTGAACGTGAAAGGCCAACAACAAAACACCATAGACCATGGCAGTGGCCACCAGTGGATTTGGAGAGTGTTGATGCGAACCGGATCTCAAAGAAGATGCACATGAAGCTGGTAAAGGCATGCCCTCACTTCCCGCCTCTTTCCTAACGTTGGTGGTTTCAAACATGACTGCAATCGTTTATGCTGTAGTCTCGGCCTTATTATTCGTTCTAATTTCACAATTATTTATTTATTCATTCCTCTTCAGTCGGCCCCGGGTACTTTAATTTATTTAATTTGTAGGGGACAGAAGACTAGCTAGTAGCTAGGCTAGTAGAGTAGCTAGTCTACTTGTACCTTGTAGTCGACTACCAGGTACCGAGATGAGCACTGAAGAGTAAAACTGCGTTGTTTCGTACTCTATCATTCTTTCTTCTCTTCGGCCTTGGCCACGACGGCATTAGTCAACACGACTCAGCTTCATGATTCACATAACATTTTCTTGAAACTAAGGAGAATATAGCTTTTTCTATCATTATTATTATTCAGCTGTCTCGGTAGAGTACTTAGGACTTGTGCTGAAGAATGTGCGAAGTTGGGAAAACGAATAAACGCCGCACCTCATTGCACAACAAATGCACCTGCACAGTCATCTTCGATTAATCGCACCTCTGGCGATCGCACCTCTGTCGAACAAGTCCAAACGCGCCTCTGTGCTGATCAAACGAATCTCCATAGCAAACAATCGCACCTCTTCTTCGTCTAGTGCCTCCCCCTCTGCCGGCTTTTCAACCAACTTTAACTGCTAATTATTTAATAATAAAGTTGCCTGACAACACCTGAAAGCTCGCATAAAGCTAGTAGATTTAAAGGAATCATGGTGTCTCCCTTTGAGACAACATACGACCTCTTGTTTCACATTACTGTAAGTAATTCGCAAGAAGAACACGAAGAAAGCCTTACACTCTTTGAGGAGAACGCTTTTGGTACATGCCATAGCACGTAAGGTTGCTGATGCGACTTGTTTCTTATTTTAACTGAAAATTTTCAGCTCGTGAGAGCTATCTCTTGGATAGGAGAGAGAATGATGCGTTTAGACTAAGTCTACTACTCTATCTTTTAGGACTGTAAGCCCTCTGCCAGCTGCCATTGGATCACCAATGGCAGATTTGCTTCCATGGATTTCTTTTTCGTTGTTTCTCCGATGGAAACCCTCACCTTATGAGAAGTCGCCATCTGTGTTAAGCGGACATCAAATTGGGGTGCAGGAAAGGTCCAAAAATGATAATAGAAAGCGTTATCTTGGTCGACGGTATTCACTGGTTTCCACCCAGGTCGCCACATCAGCATATTTTGAACAACGTACCTGGTACGGTAGAAACTTCCGAAAGGAGTGAATTTCTTTTTTCTTTTTCGCTCCCGTTCCGCCAAATTAATGTATCAATGAAATCCTTGAAGATCAATAATAATAATATATCATTATTTTCATAGATCAAGCGTTCCTGGTTCCTTTATTTTCTAACAAACAACAAACCCATCTCTAGAATATAGTAATAAAAAATGAGAGTCCCATCACCAGCTCTGGGACGGCTTTCAAAGGACGTGCTTCCCGAATTGGCTCGCATGTCAGGGGTTTCTGTTCCTCAATATGATCGATCCCTTCTACAGCCGGGAATTTTGCACATTGGACTTGGTATGTTTGCAGAATACGTTTTTCTTCTCGCGGAATGGCGCTTTCTTTTTTAGCTGATTTTGCTAAATTTTTGCTATCTCCAATGCCTATCATACCATATACACGAACTGGTTTTCTTCAGGCAACTTCCACCGAGCTCACATGGCTTCCTACATGGACGATTATTTTAACGACGCAAAAGAAGACCCAGAAAAAAATCAATGGGGAATTGTTGGAGCAGGAATCATGCATTTCGATCAAACCAAGCGAGATCTTCTGGAACCCCAAGATTGGATGCAAACTCTCGTAATGCAAGATGGTGAATCCACCAAAGCCAAAATTATTGGTTCCATGATCGATTTTCTGCCAGTGGACGTTGCGGCTATCCAAAAGGCATTGGACGGGGATAAAATTAAAATTGTGTCTCTCACGGTTACAGAAGGTGGATACTACCTGCATGATGGAAAATTTGATCCTGGCCATCCACAAATTGTGCAGGACATCAAGACTCCAGATGATCCAAAAACAATCTTTGGTATTATTGTCAAGTCCTTGAAGAAATACAAGGAATCCAATGGTAGAACTCCCTTTACGGTCATGAGCTGCGACAATATTCCACACAACGGAGACATTGCCAAAACAGTTGTTGTTGGATTGGCGTCTGCAACAGATCCTTCTTTGGCCGAGTGGATTGAGGAGCATGTAGGCTTCCCCAACTCAATGGTTGACCGTATCACACCTGCTACAACCGATGAACAACGAGAGTTTGTCATGTCGACCTATGGTTTAGAGGATGCTTCTCCCGTATTTTGCGAACCTTTCCGCCAATGGGTTCTGGAAGATAAGTTCACTGCCGGACGCCCCAACCTCGATATTCTGGACAACGTGAAGTTTGTTGACGATGTCGGACCTTATGAATTTATGAAGATTCGCGTCCTGAACGGAGGACACGCTTCTCTTTGTTACCCTAGTGGTTTACTCGGACTAAAATACGTCCACAATGCTGTGGAACACGCCACCATCGGACCATTTTTGGATGCCCTGGAAAGAAACGAGATCATTCCTACTGTTGGACCAGTGCCAGATATGAACTTGACGGAATATTGGAAGACTATTGGACATCGGTTTGCCAACCCCACATTGAATGATACCATCAACCGCAATTGTTACGATGGTGCTTCACGACAGCCCAAGTTCATTGTACCAGTGATTGCGGATAATCTCGAGGCTGGTCGCAAGATCGATGGCTTTGCTCTCGTCTCTGCCATGTGGTGCCGGTACTGCCAAGGCAAGACTGAGGCTGGAGAGGAAATTGCACCCAATGACCCCAAGTGGGACGTATTGCAGCCTTTGGCTCAAATGGCAGCTACAGAGCCAGAGAAATGGCTTGATGGATTGTCAGACGTCTACGGCAAGACTGCTCAAGACCCCGTATTTCGAAAGGCTTTTGCCAGTGCCATAAGGACTATCGAGGAGATTGGCGTTGAGGCTGCCATGCAAAAGTACATTGATTCCACTAATTGAGATAATTAAATGTGGACCCAGTTTAACAATCCAAGAAGAGTTGGCAGCAATTGTGAACAGGTAAAATACATCGAATGAAACGAATTGTAGCTACTAGGGTGTCGTGAATAGAATAGATGATGCAAGATCTCTCTGCCCATCCATTTTAAAAGCATATTGAATACAATTTATACACTACGCTTAGTTCAAACAAATCTACAATAAATTTAACTGTTTCAGTTAGTTTGGTGGCAAAGAGAGTCTAGCGACACTTTCGACCAGTAACCGGATTCAACACGATCATGGCACAGATTCTTTTACGACGGGCGATCTAGAGTCGCCTGAAGTACAAATATTGGCTGTTGGGCGGCAACGAGGGTAAATGGATGGAATTTGGGTTCCTTTTAGAATGTCAATCTTTTTAGACAACCTATTAGGTCTACTAGAATAGCTAGTATTGATTACAGAAAATCGTCGTCTGACTTTCCGGTCCTCATCACAGTCCTCCATGATAATATCCGATCTTAGCTGCAGTAAGGTTGGGGAGTACGGGAATTACAGAAGACGCACACACTCATGCGAGTGAATATTATTATTTTTGAAGAGAAGTGGCCATTAAATAATAGAAGACTCCTACCACATTAAGTTTCCAGAGGGACATAAAAATTTGCATTGCAGCGAATTGGCTGCATCAACAATCTCGTGCTCTGGAAAATAATGACAAACCCCAGCCTTCTTCTACCAAAACTGGCGAAGCCCTTCGACAGTATTTACTACTACAAAAACATTCCTATTCGGGAGACTTCTCATCATGGTTTTCTCCTCTCCGGTCACAACACAAATCGTAGTAATTCCATCCAACAGCAGAAGTCAGGATGGGTATGGGGCGTTTCGGCATCCGTGAAAAGTTGATACCAAAAGTTCCTTTGATTCTGTATTTAGTCCTTGCGGTTGATGGCTCCCTCGTTCAAGGATACATCC
>Ga0100378_1006222_pt1 | contig 10809 bp, 11 predicted proteins | sample CryGeymeta201502_FD_81535 | JGI IMG/M metagenome (GOLD analysis project Ga0100378, IMG submission 81535) | Groundwater microbial communities from Crystal Geyser aquifers in Utah, USA - Crystal Geyser metaG 2015-02 | ecosystem: Environmental > Aquatic > Deep subsurface > Groundwater | place: USA...
TTATACCGCCACAAAACGGGGAAATAGATTTTTCAAAGATTCGTCAGATTATCTTTATGTTAAGGGAGGAGTATGGTCTTCCAATCAAAATCTTGACAGCGGACGGATTTAATTGCATATCTGGGGATACACAAATATGGACCACAAGGGGACTTGTAAGGGCAGATAATGTTAAAGTTGGGGATATTGTGCAGTCTCGTGTAGGAGCACGTCCTATTAAAAAGGTGTGGAATTATGGAATTCATAAGGCATTGCAGATTGTTACAAAAGATGGGCATTCGATTACAGTAACTGATAATCATAAACTAGAAGTTCCGAGGTGGAGTAGGTCGCGTCTTCCCCTTCTTACTAATGGGGATGGATGGAAATGGCAAAAGGCAAGTAAGTTTCATGTAGGAGACATCTTGCACACATGGGATGGACCTACAGAGGTAGATGTATTGAATTATGATGGTCCTTTAACGGAGGATTTAGCTTGCCTCTATGGTATGATTTATGGAGATGGGAATCTTCAAAAAGATGGGGTATCAATATCTTGTCATTCTACTGAGATAGCTGATTGCGGGGCTTTTGTGCGTCGAGTTGTTGATGCTAGATGCACATCATTATTTTATGATGGACCAAATCGTGGCAGAGTTCAGTTTTCGTCTAGAAGTTTTGTTAAGCATATGAAAGAATTGGGGTTCGATAAAAAAGGACTTCCTAATGTATTACTAGAAGCGCCTAAGAGAATACAAGCTGCCTTTTTGCGTGGGCTGTTTAGCACGGATGGTTCTGTAAAAAGGAGAGATGGGCAAGTTTCACTATCCACCAAGCATAAGTGGGTTGCAGATTATGTGCGAAATTTTTTACGAATGGCTTACGGGTTAGCAACACACACTACTATTACAAATCCCTCTAAATATGATGGAAGTTATATCAATGGATACCACGTATGGTCATCTAGTAAAAAACATTACATAGTATCTGAAAGGGGTAGCCGCAAGAACTTTCTTGATAACATTGGATTTGTGTATTCTATCAAAACAATTTCTATGGAAAAGCATAGAAAAGTGAAAGGAAGAAGAATAGGTTCTTCTATCGTTTCTATAAAAGAAGTCGATGCCACTGTTTTTGACTTTGAGGTAGAAGACGATCATAGTTATCTTGCTAATGGATTTGTAAGTCATAATAGCGTAGACTTCAAACAGATCATGGGAAAAAAGGGATATGTGACTGACTATTTATCCCTTGATCGAACTACGGGGCCTTATGTATCATTCAAAAATGCAATGCAGGATAACCGGGTATTATTACCTAGGTCGAATATTCTTGTAAAAGAACTTGTTGAACTTGAGCATACAAGAAATGGTGCCAAAGAAAAGGTGGACCATCCCGCTCGTGGAAGTAAGGATGTGGCTGATGCAGTTTGTGGTGTTGTTTCTACTTTGCTGACACGGAGGTCTGCATGGGTTGGAAGACCGAAGTTTATGGGCACGGCAGGATTTATGATGCACGGTAATAGAACTATGCAACCAGCCGTGTATCTACCAACCGCTGAGGATATTGACAGACTCGAAGCATCGCCTCGTAAAAAGGCTCTTCCGAGGCGTGACGTGGATAGAAAATCGAGAAACAATCAGTAATAATTAACTTGATTTTTATGGCACGATTTGCTATCGTTATCCGTAAACCACGGAACGGGCTTTCCTTGTGCTAAAGCGCATAAAACGAATCACACCAAAGGTTACCGCACTGCATGATAGTAGCCTAGCTGCTCTTAATCGTATTGGAAAAATAACCCTGCATCTATCTTATCTTGCCAGCACAAATTCTGCAAAAAAACAAGCAATGGAATCTATCGTGAAATATAATGTAATTCATCACGATCATCTGTTTTTACGTATTCGTCAATGTATCTCGAAAGCCGAAAAAAGCAGATCATGGGACTTTATGCACGGCTGTTTTTCGCAGGCCACTGAAATATACGCGGTAGCCTCGATGGCATATGAGGTATTCAGTCAACCAATAATGTCAGATGGATTATTTGATAGTCTTGCCGCATTTTTATTAAAGAACTATAATAGTATAACGGATTTTTGCAAAAAAGAGTGGAATCTTAATAAAGGGATATTCAGAGCAGGGACTGGATCATCTTTCAGTGATGTAAAATCATTTCCACAGTTGTTGCCATATTATAACCGGTTACAAGAGCACTATAAAATGGAGGTAACTAAACGTGAGCACATCAGAGCCGAAAACAAGTCCACTGTTTTACGAAAAACCAATGTCAGATCAGGGGCGGGATGTTCGGGTGGAACTAGAAAACCGCTTCGACGCCCTGTCCGTGGGGTATGAACAAACAACTGGAATCGCTGCACTCAAATTATCGAAACAACTTGAGTTGGCTGAGCATCGTCTTGATTGGCAAGGGGCTAATCCAAAGGAACTTGATATTACGGAATTGACGGAAGTTATCCACGAACCGACAGGAGACGATATAGTTGAAGATACTTACCGTGCTAAAATCAAGAATCAGAGAACCGCAATCAGGGCTTATTGTGTCGTGTGTATGGGTGGTTCAGTAGTAGGGGTTCGCGAGTGTTCAAACGTCACTTGTCAGTTATTTCCGTTTCGTATGGGCAAAGACCCGTTGCGGGGATACGAACTTCCGAAAGAGAATGAATCGGAACTGCCGGAAGGCGAACTTGACGAATATGATTTGCTGGATGTCGAAGATGACGACAATGGGGACGAACCAGAGGATGAATCCGATGAGAATTAAACCACGCAAAATCGCTTCTGGCCAGATTGCTGAAAGTATCATTCGGCAACAGATCATTGATAAAGGTGATAGCCTCAAAAGTCCGTTCGATTTTGAGGTAAAGCCCAAGGAACCATTACCGACACCTCGTTTCACTGGTTTTGGTAGAAATCTTGGCGAACTCTCATTGAGTTGTAGGAATGAGACCGGTGATAAGGGTGCGGATGATTCATTTAATGCCGGAGACTACATTCGGTTGCTGCGGCTTCCTTATGATGCCAAGAACCTAGCTGAGATAAGATACCGTAACCGTATTCGAAACAGAGCAACTGGAATTGTGGCAAAATGCGTGGATTGTGCCGGGACACGTAAAAATGTTACTGAGTGTGCTGCCGTAGATTGTCCTTTGTGGGCTTTCCGATTAGGCTCAAATCCATTTAGGCGGCGTAAATAACATGGTTGTAATAAAGACGCGTAAAACCGTCGATGATGTGATCTGTAGGATAGTTGCACCTAATTGGCGGGATGTGCTTCGACATCGTATGATAAGTGGTATTGTAAATGACCCGAATAAACTATGGAATCAAAATGTAGAAGCTGGGCACCTTCTACATACGGCTTCTCTTTGTAAACGAGGGACTTTGGCTCAAATACCACTTAAAGATAAAGTGTTTATCTATCTACTGTGCTTTGTTATGTGGAGAATGTTTGGGAAATCACTCCTTACTGATTCTGAGTATGCAGTATTAGCGAAACATCTTTTCAGCAGTGTAACACTTAGTAAAATAGACTATGATGGGGCAGTGCCTCTAGCGCACAGGATGTCTTTTATATTCGATGTTCCTAAGTATGCTAAGGAGTATCGTAAGGCTGGTTCTATGCCTATTCCTGTGGCTAAAACAATAGTCCCGATTAACAAGATAGTAAACAAACAACGACTTCGTAGAATAAAGTTAAAGAAGTAAGTTGCCGTCCGGGCTATAACCGGTTATAGTATCCTCAACCTTCTTACGAGGATATTCACGCCATGATCACATCGAGCACCAAACAACAATCAGGCGAACCTGTTACGGCGACTAACCAAGAGTCTGTAACGCAACAGCCGCGTGAACTTGTAAGGCGTAGCTTTTCAAAATCATTTGGTAGATTTGTTCGATCAGCAGAAGAGCAGCCTAACCTTGGGGTTACGGAACTGGTAAACGATCTTCTCGAACCCGAAAAAATTATGAAAGGGCTATTCGGTTTTAATGATCTTTCGAGTTTCGGACAACCGGCTCCATCGGGAAGTTTTTCGATTGATATACAACATGCTGGTTTAGGAATAAAACAGGTTGTGCAGCCTGTCTTTTCTTTCAAACAATTGTCGCACTTGTATCTCACTTCGACAACCCTGCGTGAATGTATTCAAGCCTATGTCCGAAACATTGAATCCTATGGACACCGTATTGAATATATTGGTCCAGAGGGGAAAAGGGAAAGTCGTGTAGCTAAGGCAGAGAAAGCAAGAATTGATTCTTTACTTGCATCCTTGTTTCAAAACGGTGAAACTGTAACCGAGGCGCGAGAGAATTCTCGAATTGATAAGGAAGTTATAGGCGCTAGAGCTTTTGAGGTAATGGAGGATACGGCTGGTCGTGTCGTCGGGATTAAGCGTATTCCAACAAACACACTACTGATGACTCGTTTGGATAAAGAACAGACCCCTGCTTTACTTTGGAATTCAGTGACTCATAGTTTTCAGATGCAAATGCGGCGTTTTCGCCAATTTATGCAGCGTGATGATGATGGTAAGGCCGTATATTTTAAGGAAATTGGCGATCCACGGCCTATTGATCCTTCTACCGGAGAAGTAAACGAAAATCTTTCGATTGAGGAAGAGGCAACATCTATTTGGTATGATCGTTACTATACCCCCGGTTCATCATATGGCACGCCACAATGGGCTGCGTGCATACCTTCGATGTTGGGTTCTCGTGAGGCCGAAAATGTAAATCTGTCATTTTTTCGGGATAATGCTATTCCTGCAATGGCCGTTCTTGTAAGTGGGGGTGCTCTTACCGAAGAGTCATTCAATAAGATTGAATCCTATTTCACGCAGGTTAGAGGTAAGGATGCCCAAAACCGCATCGTTGTGCTTGAAGCGTCGTCCGATGTATCCGAGGTTGCCGGGATTGATGGTTCTATAAGTGCCCCTAAAATCGACATCAAACCTATGCTATCCGACCGTCAGCACGAAGGTCTATTCAGTAAATACATTGAGGCCGGGAGCGAAAAAATCAGACAATCGTTACGGTTGCCACCTATCTATATCGGCCATGCTGCCGAGTATAATCGTGCATCCGCATTTGCTTCAATGCAGACGGCGGAGCAGCAAGTTTTTATTCCAGAACGTCTTTCTTGGGATATGTTTATGAACGATGTTGTGCTCGCGGGGCATGGTTTTACTTATTGGAAGGTGTCATCTGTTCAACCAGCCTATAACGATCCACAGGAAACGGCACAGATGCTTACTGTGCTTGGAAGAGAGGGGGCACTTACTCCGAATATTTGTATTCAATTATCGAATCGTTATTTGAATACAGACATCGAATCAGTGCATAAGGATTGGGGGGATATGCCATTTGCGGTTACGTTGGCTGCATTGGCCAGTGGCTCTAAAATCGACGGTTTCGAGTATACGATGGAAAAATTGGCTACTGCGGCTACAGGCACCGACACTACCGACCCTGCTACCATTGATACGACAGTAAATGAACCAACGGATAGTGAAGCAATTGTTACCAAGAATGCCATTGCAGCCTTACTTGAAGATGTAGCAGAACTTGGTTCTAGGGCGGCGCAGACGTTTGAACACGTCTCCTGATTCACTATAACCGGTTATAGGCGGGGATTCGAATGCACGTAGAACATATCATCAAGAAAGCAAATGCGGGTTTGTCCGATAAGATTCCTTGCACTTTGCAGTATCGGATAATCAAAATTGATCTTGATCAGCAATTGGTTATGGGTGTTGTCTATTCGCCGTGGATTTTGGATAGCCATGGTCATTATATGTCAGATACTGAGGTTGAGAAAACAGCACATGCTTTTCTTATGGCGGGGCGTCAGAATCAGGTTGATGTGATGCATGATAATCGTGTTATCAATGCTATGGTGGTAGAAAGCTACGTTGATCGTATCGGTTCTGCCGACATACCGGCAGGATCGTGGGTTGCTACTACAAAAGTCCATGACAAACAGGTATGGGATCGTATTAAAAATGGCGAACTAAACGGGTATTCGATGGAAATAATGTCTTATATGGTTAAGCATAAAGCAGAGATTACTTTCGATGCTTGGGTGCTAGGAGAGACGCAACCCGATCCTTTTGATGGACATACGCATATCTATCTGGTAAAGATGGATGATAAGGGAAACCTTGAAAGGGGCTTTACCAGTAAAAACGGCCCAGATAATCATCGTCACACCATTAGTCGGCTGTCTGTTACCGACCCTTACAACAATACTACCCACCGTTTCATCGTTTAGAGGGACTCGGTATGCTGAAACCAAAGCGCAAAAAGTTTGTCCGCACCGTCACCGCCTTGGTTGACGCTGACCCTACCTATGTTTCAATCGTGTCGGCTGGTGCGAACGGCTTGCCCTTCAATGTAGTCAAACAGGAGAATTTCACCATGGGCATCAAGATCAAACCCCGCAAAATCACTGATAATGTGGTTGTTGCAAAGAATCCGGTAATGAAAAATGCCAACAATCGTGTAGGCAAAGCCAAGGAGTCTATGGCTGAACCTACTGCTGGTGATCGGGTGATCATCAAATTCCTTTATTCGAAGGAGGACTTCGAAACCGAAGAGGTCGTGCGAGAACACCTCGATAAATCGGACTTCGAAGGTGATGTAACTATTACCGAGGAAGATGATCAGTTTGTTGTGTCGAATTCAGGAATCGACATTACCCGAATCGTTAAGCAGGCAGAGGTAGAAGCAGACCCCGGTGTCATTGCTGTTGTTGCAATGCTCAAGGCTGAATCTACGGATGATGCCGGTGACGTTGCTACCGACGACAATGTGGCTGACGATGAATCGGTTGCTGACATCACCGCAGAAGAAGAAGAGGATGATGCTATGGCAGAGTCGTTACTTTCTGCTGATGTTGTTGTAAAAGATACCAAGGATGACAGTGACTCGACGGAGGTTATCCAAAAGACTACTGATGATGCCACTACTCAAGTTAAGTCGAAAAAAGCACTGTTCCTTGCTGGACTTACTGCTGAGGTGGTGGCAGAATCTTCTGAGACAGAAGAGCAGAAGTTGCAGAAATTCGATTTCTGGGCGGCTTACGATGACTCTTCTTCGGACTTCATGACTCTTTTGAAAGCCGGGAGCGGGGATGGTGCCGCACCGGGTTTTGAGGATGTGATGTGGTTATTCGGTCAATCTGTCCGTAATGCTCTTGCCAGTGATACTGCACCGGATACGTCCATCAAGAAAAGTGCTGATGACTTCCTTACGGTTGTTGTTGGAATGCACAGCTTGTTCTCCAATATCATCAATGCCGATATTGAGGTGGTTGCAAAAACCGACAAGAACAAGGCAGACGGTCTGATGAAATGGGCTAAGTCATTTGGTCGGTCTTTGGTTGAAGATATTGCACAAGGTGCAACACTTTCAGTCAAAGCTGCTGAGTCTGCGCCTGTTATTGATGCTGGTATCTTTACGAAAGCCTTGGCAGATGCCCTAGCCCCACTACAAGCAGATGTTGAGGCGGTTGTGAAGACTGTTGACAAATTAAGTTCTCGGCGGCAGATTTCCAAGGGTATCGACCCTGCCGATGCCACTACGTCAGAAGGCACGAAGATTACTACCATTACCAAGAAAGAGGCTGATCCCGCTGCTGTTGCATCTGCACAACGTATCGCAAGATCAGTTTTTGCTGCCCGCTAACAAGTTCACCCATCCGAAAAGGAACCCAAGATGAATACCAAATCCCTGATTAAAAAGGCAGATGTTGCCTTGCAAGACTTGTTCAATGGCGGCCTGATGCAGCCTGAACAGTCGGATCGTTTTGTGCGAATCATGATGGAAGATTCCCCCTTCCTGTCGCGTATTCGCCAAATTCCAATGGCTCGCCCGCAGCTTGTTATCAATAAGCTGGAACTTGCCGACCGTGCATTACGTGTCGCGAATCAGGGAGCTATCTCGTCTCCCAACGGCGCTGATTTTGGGCAACGTGCCCTTTCACGTGCTGATCGCACCAAGGTTACCACTTCGAAAATCGGCCTGAATACTTTCGAGGCTATCGCCGAAGTTAACCTACCGTTCGAAGTATTGGAAGACAATATTGAGGGCGGCGCAATTGACAATACGACTTTCGAGGAAACCGTATTGTCAATGCTTGCGGAACGCATCCGCAACGACATCGAAGACCTCTGCATCAACGGCGATGTTTTGTCTCTCGATCCCTACTTGTCGGTGCGCGATGGTGTGTTGAAGCGTATCACGTCTAATATCGTGAATAATGCGACCGGCCCCATTGACGCTATTTTGATCAAGTCGATGCTTGATACACTCCCTGACAAGTATCAACGTCTTCTGCCACGAATGGTCCTGTTCGCGTCGCATAACCGTGTTCGGGATTATATGCTGCAAATCGCCATGCGGCAGACTAACCTTGGTGATACTGTGCTGATTGGCGGGGGGCAAACCGGCGGGCCTGCGGCTGGCACTGCAACGTTCTCTCCGCTTGGTGTTCCAATGATTGGCACTCCGAGTGTTCCGAATGACCGAGCACTTTTGATTGATCCGCAGAACTTCATTATGGGTGTTCAGCGTCAAATGCGGATTGATTATGACACCGATGTTCGTGAACGTGTGCTGATTATCGTCGTGACTATGCGGTTCGATATTCAGGTCGAACAGGAGGATCAGGCTGTTCGTGCGTTCGGTATCGGTAACTATTCGCCGGTGTAATACGATTGTATCTAAGGGGGCGGGCTTAGGCCCGCTCCTTCACCGTCTATCGGCTACCCATCCTATCAGACAGTGAAAACCTTTTACTTGGAGATACAAAATGGCAATTGCCAAAAACACTGGTGCTATGCTTACCTTAATTCGTGGGCGCAAGTATACACTTATCCACCCGTTTGATCGACGTAGCGGTGCCTACCAGTTTGAAAAGGGTATCCCATGTCGGGTTACAGACCCGGATGTTATCGAATTTGCGCGCGGTCTCGTAGATTCCGTTGTTGACGGGGATGGGTCAGAAATCAATAAACCTATGTTCAGTATTACCCCAATCATTGCAGGTAACAATACTGATGGCGCTAATGTTCGTCCAGTTGTTCGCGCTCGTAGGAAACTTTGATCGGTTTATAACCGGTTATAACGGAGGAATAGGGCATGTTGCCTACTCGTCTTTGCACCGTTGAAGCAGTAAAGCATAAAGGTAATATCAATGTTGCTTATGAATATGACGATTCTGGACTTGTTCTAGCTATCCGTGCAGCCACTAGGGCCATTTTTGTGGCTACTCGTAGGAAATGGGAACTAGGAGAGTATATCGAACGTATTCCGATTCCACGCGCCGTTGTGCGTGGATCGGTTCGTATTTGGACGGGGGTTCAGCCGATATGGCTATCCCCCGTCGCCCCAGTTATTTCATTTTCAGAATCCTTCTCTTCGATTGGTTCTATAATTGTAAGTAGTTCATATGAAATTGAACCTGCTACAGGCCGTATTGATATTGATCCGCTTGTGTTTTCCAGTCTTAATCCATATATTGAGGGGCATGGTTTTATCAGGATTTCATATGTAGGTGGAATCGGCTCTACGGAAACCGATGCTGATGTATTTGATGCACCAGACGATCTTGTGCAGGCATGTGCAATGCAAGCATCATTCATGTATGATCGCACTATCAATAGTAATGTTGGCGTGAAGCAATCTTCTGGTAAAACCGGCGCAACAACCTATACACAATATACCAATGGACTTGTTCCAGAGGTTCATGCGCTTGTATCGCATTATATCCGACCTTTGACAGGTGGATGAATGACTCGTGCAAGCAACTCACGATTAATTGACGTATCATTAGGGTCATTAGCTTCCCTGCGGTATGGCGGTCTTCGTAAAAATAAGATAAGCGCCAGAATCGAGACTATTGCTGCTCGTGAAATGAGGCAAACACTGAAAAGTTTTTTGGCTGATGCCATGATTGATGCACGTGCGTCTGGCGGACCTTATCGCACAGGAAAAGGGATTGGAGCCGCTATCGCTGGCGCTCGCGCATTCGGAACCAATTTTTCTCAATTACGTGGTCATATTATTGCGCCTTCCTATATGGCGGCACATAACACAGGCGCGACCATCTCACCTAAAAATAGTGAATGGCTTGCAGTTCCATTACCAGCAGCACAGAGGGCAGACGGTTCTCCCAAACTTCCGGGGCCTCGGTCATGGAAGTTGCACGGGTCATTTATTTGGAAATCCCCAAAAACAGGAAAACTTTTGATCGTAAGGAAACCTACTGGCAGCACAGCACTAGAGTTTCTTTATGTATTGGTGCCCTCGGTTACATTATCCAAACATCGAGGTTGGGCAGATAAGGCATGGAGTAAAAAGTTACCTCTGCTTATTTCTGTATGGGATAATATAGTAGCTTCGCATATGTCTCCATCAATGGTAGACGAGGCGTATACTGCCGGTCTCGAAGGTAATAGGAGTTGATAGTAAATGCCACCGATTCAAGTGTTCAAGCCGGGACGTGCTCCTGTATCCATAGCAGGTAAAACGATTCGAGAAAAGATTTTAGATCAAATCGAATCACTAGCTAAAGCGATGTCAGAGGGAGGCTCCCCTCTTTGGCTTAACGTGTTCAAAGGGGATACCTCGGAATTCGGGAACGAGAATGCCCCGTTTATCGGAATAGAAGAGGGCGAAGAGATAATAGTCGAGATGTATGGTGGGCGGACTATTAAAGAGTTACCTATTATATTTACGTTCCGATGGCCCGGTGGGAAGGGTATGGACGCGGCGGCTGCTTACAAGTATTATCTCGGTAAGATACAA
>Ga0100378_1006223_pt1 | contig 10808 bp, 12 predicted proteins | sample CryGeymeta201502_FD_81535 | JGI IMG/M metagenome (GOLD analysis project Ga0100378, IMG submission 81535) | Groundwater microbial communities from Crystal Geyser aquifers in Utah, USA - Crystal Geyser metaG 2015-02 | ecosystem: Environmental > Aquatic > Deep subsurface > Groundwater | place: USA...
AAGAAATAGCCTGGTAATCATCTTTCGTGAGAACCTTTTCCTTTTCACGTAGAGATAAAAACTAGAACAATTTATTTGTTATAGCTTTTCCTATAGCTTAGAGATGACACGTATAAATAGGAGGACTGATATAATCTAATAGTTTTATCAGCTCAACTATCACAGGAGTAGGAAGATTTAGAAAATTTTGTTAGAAGTAATCTTAAAGCAGTTATGTACTGATGAGTTCTGCTATTTTAGTAAAAAAATCAGAAATGCCTTCTCTTTTTACTGTTTTGAATTGTTTCTACAGATAATTTTAGACAAGAAGGTCATCAGCCTCATAATATGACTTATTGTCAGATTGTCGTTCTTGCTCTATTGTGTCTGTGTTGCCTTGGTTATGAATCGCTATGGCTGGAAGAGCGATCGGCCCAAAAACAGGAGCTCCAACAGGCTCATAAGGTAAGGCGATAGGCTAACTGCTAACTGCGTTTCTAATATTTTCGTTGTTAAGAACATCATCATTTTGTTTTTGCCTGGCTTAATACTTGAGATCAGGGCAGATTGCCGACCTGATGAGAGTAACAATTTCGGCCATCGGAACCTGTTTGAGCATTTTACATAATAAGCTCACAAGCTGTTGAATATGTTATTCATTTTGAGGTTGCTTGGTGAGAATGTAAATGTTTTCCTATATCTTTTTGAGGTGTTGCTGTAAAAATCGAGGCTCATGTAGCTGTGAAAGATGACTTATGAATTATTATGCGTTGATGACCTTTGGAGCATTTTAAGGAGAAGTGAGGAAGACGGAAAACTACTCTGACTTCATATCTGGATCTAAATAGTACAAGAATATATTATTATCAATGGAATTATTCTCCGAAGATTCATCGATGGCATGCTTGCAGAATCAAGCCATATGAAAAAACGAAGTTATCTACATTGAGGCATTCTTGTATAAATGTGTTTGATTTACATTATTTACTTATCAAATGGATTATTTCCTCATATTTAACTACTCCACCAGAGTTGAGCCCATCAACAACAGGCACCTCGATAGGCTCTAGATCGAACTCGTTAACCTCAACAAACCCGATTAATGGTAGGAAATGAGCAAATAGTACAATGACCTTTCCAATGATGAAGCATTCGGATGGGCCATCTTCGACATCCTCAAAACTATCAACGAAAAGGCACAGCAGTTTAAAAATGTTCAGCTTGTTTGTGAGAATGAACAATTTTTGACTGAAAATTTGCCAGAATAGTTCAAGACCAGAAACATGAATATTCCATATGTCTTCACTAATATAGCAGAATGGAAGACAAAAAGCATTGAAAAGTACGGAATCATCAACCCCTCAATCCCAGACCTCGCTGCGTAGCTTAATTTTTATTCAGGCACCTCGGGCTCATTGGCATCAATGACTCAAAACAAACTTTCAAGATGATCCTCAAACGTTTGCAAGACGAAAAGGTGTTAGAAAACTGTGATGATGCATTTATAAAGGCTTCAAAGGCAAAAACAGACAATGAGGAGTTTTCGTATTTCAGAGTCCTTGGTTTACCTTTTCAAATTTCAAAAAACTAAATCATCAACAAAGTCATTGAACCTGCTCGCTTCGGAATAAAAAATTATGGATTGAGTTTGATCTTTGAGAATGGGAGATTTTCAGGTAAAGCTGTCATAAAGCTGCCATCGAAGTTTGACCAAATGGTACTAAGCAAGGACAGAATGTTTATCGGAAGGAGGTATATTGAAATAATTCAAATCAACTAAGTAGAGTACACCAGTTATAAGGTCTGGGAGTAGAAGCAGCGTGAAGAACGCATGAAAGTGGTCAACAATGCCCAAAACTCCTCATCGAAATCTCGATCTCGCAGCAGGGATAACAATAGACAGAGTTCTTCCAGGTCGGGTCATCGACAGGGCCAGAGGTAAGAGTATAATAGAGAAAGTAGGGAGGTGCTGCACTTGCTGAACGAGTCAGCCATCAAAATCAGAGGGCTTCCATTTTCGCTGAACAACTGGGACATCGAGTAGATATTTAAACAGTTTAATTTTGTGAGGGGAAGTGTTAAATTGGGATTTATGGGTGAGAGGAAGTCGGGTTAGGCAGTAATATTATTTCCCAACAAGGAGGAGGCTGAAAGAGCCCTGGTATTACACAACCTCGTCGTGGGAGGAAGATACCTCGAACTCCGCCTCATCAACAAGGAATTCTACGATCGCTTCCATTGATAACATACCCATATTATTAAATCACTCATACTTTTATTGCCACCTGCATGTCCCTATAACTCATCATCCAGGAAATCAAAGTTCTTGGAGACCTCAAAGTTACAAAAATTATCACTAGCGAAGAAGGAGAATAGCTTGTGGATGAGTAGAGAAAATTCCGAGTCAAGATCGGGAAGTAGCAATTCATTTCAAAATAACCTGGATAATTCATTAGTTGTAATCATTTGTATTTCAACTAACCCTTTTCTTACCTCTATGACCATATGTCCCACATCCTCTATATCGAAATATTTTGCAAGCATTAGTATCTCGATAATAGCGATCTCGATAAAGTCCTCACAGCATAGGTTGATCTTGCCGACCTATCAACTCTTCACGGAGATATTATTGAAACTCATCTTTATGACATTAACCAAAGAGAGATTGGCAAAATGGTTCTGACCATTTAGACCTTCAAGCAAGCTAAAGGTTACTCGGAAAAAGTTAGCAGTAAATTTTTTTTTTAAGCTGTCCTTTCAGAGTATGAGAAGCAAATCCAGGCGACCTAAGCAGCCAAAAATATTAAAAATCTTATAGTTAACAATACACTGGCTGATACCTTAATGACCATCAGCACAATGACCTTGATATGCTAGAAAGAAGACCCTGAGATATTCATGCGCTAAGGGTTTATTTTGATTCGTTATGGAGTAGCCATCAAAGCATTCAGTTCAATGCTCAAAATAACAAGCAAATAAAATGCTCATTGGGAGAACTATCTCTAATTTCTAAAAAACTAAGGAGTGAAGTTCTAATTTTTTTTCTTTCATTTCGATGAGCTGGGAAACATCATTTGCAAAGCGAAAGGATAGATAAAATATGTTTCTTTTGATGAAACTATTAACCTCCACACTATAAATCTTGTGGACAAAAGATCCAATAAATATGGAGTCTTGATGGTTAAATTCGACTAAAAACAGGTTGATAAAGTAATCATTAACAATAAAGTTGATAAAAAAGTTGTTGCAATTGAGCCAATGATCCAGGAACAGATCTAGATCTTCAATCGATATAAGTTCGACAACAAATGCAATAATCACATCTTGTCTGAAAAAATATGGGAGTTAGAAAAGAAGGCAGAGGAAGAGGCTGAAGAAAAAACCAAACCACTAAATCCTGAATAGAAGAAGAAAATGGAGGAACATTCAAGGTTCATCAAATTTCTTCAAAAGGAAATGATAAAGATTGAGAAGGAGCTGTCAAGGAGGGAGCATAATGACAAGAAAGACGATAGAAGAAGTATGTTTTTGCCAACTCTGGAGAAGAAAGGTCATGACTCCAGAGTATCTCCATCAGGTGAGGATAGTTACAAAAGGACAAATAGTACATTTTCAATGAACAAAAAGACTAAATTTCCTCGAATATGATAATTTAATACGTTTCATTTGATCAATTTACCTCCTCAATGAGAATATTGTCATCATTTCTCCTTCGATTTCGACATTTGGTATAGCCTAAGTATGGCAAGGACCAGAAGTAGTCAAAATAATAGAGGAACTTTGAGGCCATCGAATATGAGAAAAGGGCAAATATGATTCCTCCAATCACATCGATGGTATAATGCACTCTACAAGAAATCAGCATCACAATCATATATCCCAATTCAATGTAAATATATATTTTCACCCATTTTGGTAGGTTGAGAGTGTGGATCTCAAGGGCAAGAATGAATGAATTTCCAGTGTGTCCCGAGTAGTAAAAGTCTCTTGTGCGATCGTAAGGAACCAAAAGAGAAGGGACAGGTGTCTAGTGCCAGACCATGTCAGAGGGAAAAGGTAGGATAAATACGTTCTATGTTGATCCAAAAGTACCACAGAAATGACTCTCATGATGTTGAAAAGGAAGAAAGCCATCAGTATTCTTGTATTTTTGATCTTAACAGCCCTGTGTATCAATACTTTTACCAATAGATGGCAAGTACTGGAACAGTGATGTCGATGAAAAGTTGCCCGATTAGCAAAATAATTGAATTTTTATCATTGTTCATGATTCTGTTGATGGATAAAGTGAACTATTGCAGTAGATCGAGTAAACAAGGTTGGGTAAGATCCATATTGTACAAGACTCGGTATAAGATAAAGCCCATTGTAAGCAAAAAGACTGGTAGAACTCGGATTAGGCATGAGGGAGGTAGCGAAGATTTCCTTTCTGGGTTCTCAGAAGAATTCCTTGAAGCGGATGAATTATTTCTCTATCCATATGTATACATATTGATTTGTTATTATCTGTTCGAAGGTGTAATATCTCATTGTGATGCCTGATTTATTGAAGTGCCCCAAGCATAACCTCCTCGAATAAATTGTCTGTATCGGCGAATACTGTAACAAGAGAATCGGCTGCTAGCTGTGTATTGGCAAGCACGAACATAAATTTTATCTAGACAACAAGGCTAAGTAAAAAAATGTAGTACAAGTTCAGCAAGAGATAAAAAACAAATTAACCCATCTTAAAGAGTACACCAAGGTCAATATCAAAAGCCTCAAACTGCCAGCTTATCTAAATAAGCTAAACAGTCAGTTTCAGGAAGAAAGGCTATACTTGAAGAATAAACTTGAAGAAGAAAGGATGAATTTCGAGCTTTTGATGTAGAAAGTTCAGAAGAAAATCACTTCAGCTCTTGATTAGATGGAGAAAAATGTTGTGGAAAATTGGAATGCCTACAACAAAGAAGCACAGAAACATCTAGATTCAGAAAAAGATTACAATCAATTAATGGAACACTTCTAGTCAGGAAACTGGACCACTCATGCTCATGTTTAAAAGTCAGTTAATTTTTTGTATTCAGAGGAGCTGTTGTTTAGATTTAACAGAAATCTAGACAAATTAAAAAAGGAAATCAACCATCACAAAAAATAAAACGAATTGCTACTGGGATGGTTTTATGTGAGAAGGAACTAATTCCATAAATTTGAGCTCTGCCCTCACAAAACATTTAATGAATTGCTTGATAGATACGATAATCAGCCTTAAATAACAGCTTACAATAAAGAGTATACAAAGGAGAGTCGGGATGACGAAGAGGGACCTCTATCTGTCATTACTTCTGAAATGAAGGCTCTTATGCTCTACCCTAAAATTATATATGAACCTTTTCAGAACATAGATAAGTTGATAAGATACACCAATAACATTTTTGCTACTTCTGGAGGTCGGAGTGTCAATATCTGGACAAGAGTGTCAATGCAGCCATAAAAATCATATTCCCTTGACTTTCCCTCTTATGGACTATCCACCTTCAGATAGCATGGTGAGGATGACCCTGAAATTTTGCTCTACGGAAAGTCTAATGGTCAGATTGGTCTGATTAACGTTGAAAAGGAAACAGTTCGAGAAATGGATGCTCATGAAGGTACTGTAAAGGATATTTTGCAAGTAGATGAGTATCATTTCCTGACAGCTTCTTATGACTGGACTATCAAGTTATGGGGTATGAATCATAATCCTCAGGACAAAACTTTTGCCTCTGAAAGATTAACTCTCACTGGCTGTTCAGGTCGAGTACATTGCCTATGTAAATTTGGCCCCAACATCCTGTCTGCAGGTGCAGATAACACTATCAGAATTTGGGATGTGATGACAGCTAGTTTTGATGAGACATTTGTTCATGAAAAGGAAGTACATGCTTTGGCTGAGATCAGACCTGAAGTATTTGCTTCAGGAGGGGAGCTAAAATAACTGAGATTGTGGGACTATCGTAAAACCAAGACTCCTATTTTAAAACATCCGATAGAATTCAGTATCAATAGTATTCTGAGATACGATGAATACACAGTGATATACAATGACAAAAATATTGTCAAGGTGCTTGATTTTAGAAATCCTCATGAACCTTTGACCCGCTTCTAAAACAAATAAGTTTACTCTCACTCCATAAACTCCATGAACTATTTGTCAGATCTGGAGATCGGTATGGGAGGCAGTGACACTTTCATTACTTTATGGAAATACTGACAACTAGTGATGATCGTTAACATAGTTAGATTATTAAATATGAGCTGACAATATCAGGCATTTCTGACACTTTCCATTATATCGAACAAATTAGAGTATTCTGCTTCTTTGATTTCCCACAAGTGAATGACACTGCTGTTGATGTGCATCACTTGCTGCTTCAAAACATGGTTTTCATGTTCCAACATCTTATAGCGGTAAGCCATTCCACCCAACTATCTGTTTTCCTTCATCACCCTCTCAATTTATTGACGCATCGAGGTCAATTATTCACTTTTGACCCTTCTTTCATGCTCAAGGATGTTCATATTCAGCTCAGTTGATTTTTGGAGCGACTCAATTTTTTGCTATTGCTTGGATTGGGTCAGGTCTTTTTACTCAGCTGTTTTCCTAAACTTAGCTATCTCTTCGATCAGTTTCTGCTTTTCATAGTGTTCTCGTTCAATCTGATTACCTCTGTGCTCTAAAGTCGATTCAAGTTGCCTCTGTTCTTTTTTTGCAGATTCTAACTGTAATTTTTGACTTTCGATCATAGCCTTCAAACCATCGTTTTCTTTCCTGAGTTAGACGTTGATGTGGATGATTTAGTCAAGTTGCTCTCTGAGAATTTTGAGACCTCCATTTTCTTCCATAGATCTAACTGGAGTTTCACTAAGCTTCTTGACGATAGCAGTGAGTTCTTGCTTTTCAGTTCTTATTCTCGCCATTTAATTTTTGAGCTCTTGTACGATAGAAGTGTACTATTTCATGCTTTAGCCGTTGTTATTGTTCACTTTGGTGCTTTGAGATCCACTTTATTCGACCTCTTTCAACTTAAATTCAATTTACCTGGCATATTCCTTCAAACTGGCTTTATCCTCTTTTAGCTGATTGTTTTACAATCGCAGATCAGCTATACTCCTTTGCATGGTCTAAGATTCGACAATGTCCAACTCTACTCTTTTGATCTAATTGATGTAGGCGCTATCAGGCATTCGGCCCATATCATTTTGACTTTCTTTCTGTGCTGATTATATAAACCTCAGTATTTTAGAGAAGGACTGCTGGATTTATTCTTCAGTGTCAAGATCATTGATGGTTACTCTTGATCTGACTTTGAGGTTGTTGTATATTTTTTAGTGGTTACTTGATATCTTCTTGATTTAAAGTATCAAATTGTCATGGGGAAGGTACACAGGCCGTTTCTTTTTTAATTATTAGAAGTTTTTCTGCATCTTTTCAACTTCTCTTGAGAGATCTTGGTTTTGCTGTTTATGACTTTAATTTTATTGTTTCAATTCATTCATCTTCGACTGCAAATTATGAAGCTGGGACTCAAGAGCTGCCCTCTACTTTATTTTTTCATTGATCTCCTGTTCAAAATTGATCGTCATATTCCTGATAAGCTCTTAGTTGTTGTGGCTCTGAGATGGTGACTTATTAAGTTCTTATATCAAATGTTTTTTCTCGTTTTTCAGGTTATGTTCATTCTGTCGACTGCGATCAAGCTACTGCTCAAGTTGGCGGATGTGATGTTGTAAACTGTTGATGGTTTATTAGGATTTCCCTTTGTGGGTTTCCATTTATTTGCGCAATTGGTTGATCTAGGCCAATTTCAATAGATTGACGTTGGTGATGCTCTTAATATATGGGAGATTTGCCTCGATGTTTTCGCTCATCTGCTTGATTTCAGTTTGAGTCATATTAGATGTCTAAGCTTCACTTCTCAGAACTTTAAGCACTTCCAGTTGGGTCTGCTTGATCTTTTCAAGAGCAAGCTTGAGTTCGGTGGTGGACTTTTTTTATGTCCTTCTGACCTGGTATGGCTGCTGGTTGGGCGGGGAGTTTTTGTAAATCATATTCATATTACTTTAATAAAATAATGCCTATCACTACAACATCCTTCTGATACGCTCCACATTACTGACTGAGGCCTTCTCGATGTTGAGATCCATCACTTTTCCAATGATGTTGTGCTTGACATTACCGTCATAATCCTTTTTGGTCGAAAGGCGCACTTGATACCCTTGATAAAGACGTTTTTCGGCCTCCTACTTTAACTCGACTTCTCCAAGCAAAAACATATCCTCCAGATTGATGCCCTTGAATATTTATTGTGCAAACTCATCAAAAGCTGTTGACCAGAGGGAACCTGTGATGTCAGTAAGTTCTATCGGCATAATGCATCTTTTGTTGACAGTAGAGTTAAAGTGCCCACAGGTCAGACAATTAGCGTGAATTTATGTAATGCTTTTCTTACACTTCGGATTGGTACAAGCATCATAGAACCATTTTCCTTTAAAAGTTATATGAGTCAACCATACCTCAAGATCGGAGTGTATTACCTCGTTGGGTCCTGCAAAGTTGATGTCAAGCTCAAGTTCTTTGATGGTTTTGATGACTCTTTATTTCGTGGCAGTTGCGTTGGTTGCTGCAGGACCTGACTCTGTCATTGTTTGGTAATCACCTATGCTATATTTTCCTTCTTTTGAGACAAATGGATGGTTCGTCAAAAGCTATATTTCCGATTTGAAGAGGGAGTTAATTGAAATAGTGTCACGATAGTTGCTGAGTTTGAAATTTTTTAGTTAAACTGTTCTATTGATCCACTATTCATCAACAAAAATATCCCTGCTCCAGAGAACAACCTCAATTGACTTCAACATTACAGGGTCTCCAATTATTAGGGATTTCTTGTAGATACTTCTTCCATTATTTTAAAAATTTCTTTCTTCACCTATCTCCAATAAAATTCCCACAATATCAAACTGTCTCTCGAAATCTGGAGATTCAAGAATATTTTTGAATGAAATGTTGGTATCTAATGCGTATGGGATTGAAGGTAAGTCTTTTAGAGGTTTGAATATGCTATTTTTAGTGAAAGTGATGTTGAATTTCGAGAACTTATCACCTCGATTCATTTTGTAGTTTTCTTATCTGATTTGACCCCTTTACATACAATAAATGTGATTCTTCTTGATCATCTCATGATACTCTTTAGCTGATTCTCCGAACATCACTCCTTCAATTTTAGTTCCAGTTCTATCCACTAATGTCATCGAAAATATCTTTGTTAATTTACCAGCTTTATTATTGAACTCTCTATAGCTTTTCTCAATCACTCTGACCACAATTTTCCAGTTTTGGATGTCCACAAATAAGTCAGTGATCTTGTCAAATTATTTTAAGTCATCGTTGTCAAGTTATTAAGCCTCCACATCCATGGCATCACCATTGCTTGATATTTTTTGAGTAGAAGTGTCAAATCTGACAGGTTCAATAGCTCTGTAATTCTAGGGTTGTTTTTTGGAAGTTGTGCCTTCCCCATTCTAGAATCTCACCTCTTTCTTGAGACCACTTGCAGCCAATTTTTCAGTTTTCTTAGGGTCGACTGGCCTGAACTCATTGATTTCAATAAAGGTTTTTTCATTTTGCTGAAAACTTGAAAATTAGTTGATTTCAATGAGATACTTGGGTTCTTCTCCGTAAGGCTTTCCCACCTTCCTCAGGTCATCCTGAGGTCTTTTCATCAGGATGAGGGATTTGCAAGACATTGTTCCATCTGTAATTTAGAGTCTCATGCAATCATCCATGACTCTCATCTTAGAGGCTTCAACTATGTAGTTGCACTTGCCTGCCTTGCGTTCTTGCATGCTACTTATGGCGTTCCGAGTCAGAAAGCTCATACTCAATACTCAATTAAAATATAAGCGGCACTTACTTATGAACTTTTAATTTTACCGCTCACAAAATCTCAAATTTAAACTAGTCAATCAATATGCTTCATTTCATTTTCGAACCTTTTTCGCTAACCTCAATTGTTGACTCTTCCTATGTACTTTCAAGACTGGTCTCGTATCCCAAAGTTCTTCCTGTCTTCAAATATCGAAAGGCAATGAAAGATAAAAAGGTGATGACAAGCAGTACTCCCGTAATGATATAGCTTTTTGGTCCTTTCCATTTGAGGATGGGATAGAGAGGTTTAACAGAGAGGGCATAGACTATATTTGGTAGTATTTACTTATATTGAAAACTACATAGAGAATGACTAAAGACATAGGAAATAATACTCTTCTTATATGGAATCGGGTTCGATTGAAGTTAAAATCGACCAGAAGGCATACGATAGGGAGTGAGTGAAGAGCAAACATTAGATAGAGGACAATAGCTTAATAGGAATGTATCATACTTCTTCGATATTTGAGGTCGAAAGGAAGGATTATTGTCCAATAAGCCAACGTTATTGGAAGCTCTAGAGTTAAAGCTAGCTCGAATATACCATGAACATAATACTTCAACCTTCATAATAGAAGCACTACTTTGGTGTAACTTGGAGGGAAATGTTAGAATATTTCAGTAGTAAATCAAAGCATAAGACTGAAAAGTAGAGCCAGCTGGCAAAGAAACCAATCGAAGTAAGGTATGCCACTTCGATAAAGATTGATTTGACGATGTTAAACTACCAGACATAAATGGTGCTCAGAATAAGCCAGCTAGCTACTCGTATTTTTTGAAGGTCAGCTCTTGAACATTTTTCGTACAAAGGTTAGTGAAGACCTAAAATATTTTATGGAAAGAAGTAAGCTATGAAATTTGGCTCCTTGAAGATATTCATTCG
>Ga0100378_1006224_pt1 | contig 10808 bp, 9 predicted proteins | sample CryGeymeta201502_FD_81535 | JGI IMG/M metagenome (GOLD analysis project Ga0100378, IMG submission 81535) | Groundwater microbial communities from Crystal Geyser aquifers in Utah, USA - Crystal Geyser metaG 2015-02 | ecosystem: Environmental > Aquatic > Deep subsurface > Groundwater | place: USA...
ATATTCTTCTGATTTTGGATTTCTGTATGGACCACTTTGTTTTGGAACTTTTTCACTTATTTCTTTGCTGTATATAGTTTCTTCTTGAGAATTAAAATTACCCATGTTTACTACAATTATTAATTCAGTGTGGTTAAGTATTGAGATTATTAATTATTTATTTTTAAACTGTCATTTACATTTTAATAAATAAATTAATTAATAAATTAAAAATCATATCAGTTATATTAACAAAAACTATATGTGCTAAATGATAAGTGTAGAAATATCAATTAAACTAATTAAGCTATTTAATCTACTATTAAACTATTCACTTTTTTCACTATTAAAGTTCTCACTTATTTCATCCTCTTTAATATAATTATTCCCATTTTTTTTAAATAAAGAATGATTCGCAACACATAAATCAACAAGTTCTTCCTTACTCATATTTACAAAAGAAATTTGATTTTTGGTACAATATGTTTTCAATGCTATTTCAGATTTTTCTGCATACTTTTCTCGTCTTTTTCTCTTCTTTCTGAGCATTCTTGAATCTTTTTCAATAATGTTAATGACTTGATGTTTATTTTTTAATGGATTTAAATTTTTATCCTTGCAAATAAATATAAGATCATTTAATTTATTTCTTTTAAGTTCTTCTGATGTAAATTCTTTATTAATTATCGAGGTATCTTTATCCTTTCCACATAATGATTCAATTGCACAAATTGATAAATGCCTTAGAATATCCTTAAGAAAGATGTTAGTATCTTTGCAATATTCACATTTGACTTTTCTAAAACAACATTTATTCTTATGAGGAGGCAGGTCCTTTAAATAAAGGTTTTCGGTTTTGCAGTCTTCACATCTAACTTTAATAAAATCACATTTAATTTTATGCTCTTCTAACTCTATGAAAGTTTTGACTTCTAAACATATATTACACATTACTTTTCTGTAATCGCATTTTTCTTTATGTTCTGGTATATCTTTTTTCTTAAAAGTTTTATTACAGAATTCACATGTTGCTTTTAAAAAACCGCAAGAAAATTCATGTATTTTTATTTTATCAACTGTGAAATTATCATTGCAATGATGGCAAGTTTTTATAATATTTTGACATGTTGCAACATGGATTTCCATTTCTTCTTTTGGTAATTTCACTACACAAGCCTCTCCTTTACAGCTAAATAATCGAAAATTACAAACTTTATTTAAATGCTTGAAATAATCATCTAATTTTAAAACTTCTTTACAACCTGCATTCCCGCAATTAATCAAAATTGAATTTAATGTTGCAACTATCAAAGGATGCATTTCTTCATAAGGAGATTTTAAAAAAGAGCAATTGGTACATACACTATTTTTCATTATAAAATTATCAAGACATTTTTTTCCAGCTATTTTATTACATTTTGAACATGTTTTGATATTATATGATAAATTATGGCATATATCACATTTGTAATTAAGAGAAATTTCTTTGTCTCTAGGAGTAGCTACTTGATCAAAATTAATACAACTTTCATTAATTATAATTTCTTGATAGTCATAGTCAAAATTAGTCATTTATTTAAAGAAGAAATTAATTTAATAAATAAATTATATTAAGCATTATCTTAGTATTAAATAATTGGAATTTGATAATTATGTTAATTCGATTATATATAAATATATAATTAAAGAAAAAAATAAAACAAATAATTATAACATTTTTATAACATTTTTATAATACATATAATATTGATCATATATTACTCATTGCAAATAATTCCAAACTAAATTATAAGAGTTTTCATAAAGAATTTGCTCAGATGCTATTAGCTTAAATATTTTTATTGAATTCTTTTCTTTTAGTTTTCTCTCTTTCTCAATTTCTTTTCTTTTATTTATTAATTCTTGTTTCTTTTTGAAAAACTATAATAAATAAATTATAAAATTACTTCAATAAAATAATTATCAAACAATAAAATCTGTTTTAACTGAAAATTAACATTATTATCATTGTTATATATCAATGTTTTGATCTGATTATCATTATTTATATCAAAACTAATTGAGTTTAATACTCCTCTCGTATTAACAACATAATTTGTAAAATCTGGACTGATATAATTTTCAATTAATTTATTCTTATTTTGGTATAAGGCAACAGATTTCTTATAGTAATTTTTATTTCTAAAGTTATTAAGTATTAAGTATTAAAAAAGTATTATACTTAAGCATTAAACTTTCTATTACTTCTAAACGAAGTCTATTTTTTATGTCTCCAAAATTAGGGAATGTTTTTGGATCTGGTTGTTTAAATAATGTTAAAACACATTCAATCTTATTTGAAGTTGAATTGTACATATTATTAAAAATGGCTACGAATATTCTTCTACCTATTTATTTATTTATTTCATTGAAATTATACCATAAATATGGAACAGAATTTGTGCTATTTTCGGATTTTGCGAGCTTGTTAAATTGTCGAAAAATGGGTTTTCAGATTTTAAAATATTTAGGAAAAATAACTCTAAGTTGATTAATGAATGATCTTTGTTATACTCCAATGATATATCGTCAAAAAATTCTTCCTCTAAACTAAGAATCAGTTTGGGCACTAACATTTTAAAACATTTATAATTACATTTAAACTTGTCAAGTGCTTTAATTTTATTTATATTATTACTACAGAATATTTTAAGTTTTTCAAATAAACTAGGTAAGTTATCTCTATATGCCTGTCCATATTCACTTAAACTTTTACTTAACTTTTTTGCCTTATCAAGAAACTCTCGACGCTTATAATCAATAGACGTAACCGGAGCAGACTCCTTAGTATATTTGTTTGTTTTAGAAACTTTTGTTTCAACATCCTTATCCTTATAGTCTTGCTTCACTAATTCTTCCTTATTTAGCTTATCTTTTTTTTCAATTACTATCGTAGGCTTAATAGGCTTTTTACTACTATTTTCATCATTTGATTGTATAGTGCCACTTTTATGTATATTTTCATTTGAATTGGCTTCGGTCGGAAAATTGCTTTGTAATTCAGGAATTACTTGTTTGTTATTGTTGTTGTGATTGTTTATGAAATTATTTCCATTTATATTCTCCTTATTTGATTCAAAAACTGATATTACTTTTTGGTTCATCATTTGATTGTTGTTATAATCAGTTTTATTCATAATGTTCTTTTCTTGGTTATCCAAGTTTATGTTTGTGTTTAAGTTATCTTCTTCACGTTTTGTTAGTAATTTCTTTTTCTTGAAAGACTCTTCGCTTGCTCCTTTTTCATTATTAGTACTTATAACTAAGTAAATTAAATTAAAATATATGAAAATATATACTGTTATATTTTCTAATACTTACTTAAATTGTTTGGTTGATGTGTAATAACTTCTTCATATTTTCTTTTTCTTCGATATCTTATTCCACAAGGTAAAATATTTTCTTCTTTGTCTTGCATTTTATTCGATTATATAATAATCAATTATTTAAATTTGAATTATTTAAATATTATTCAAGTAACATTCTAATAAGATAAGTTAAGATAATAATAAATTAAATAACAGTTTTATTATTATTAAATACTATTTTAAAACTGAAATATTAATTATAAAATAAAATTAATTTTAATAAAATATAATAAAAATGAGTTTAAAGAAAAACCTAGATGAGAAATCTGAAAAAGAATCATTAAGTAATGGAGATTCTAAAGGAAATAAAATAGGAGGTCAATCTGGCAAAAGAGAAAAGAAAAAATCATTTATACTAAACATTCAAAAAGATTCAGTTATCTTTGTGCAAGTTTAAAATATTTATTAAATTTAAATTAGGAAATTAGAAAATATTTAGCTGGTAAAACAGTAGATTCAAGTGAAAGCTTACAAAAATTACAATATGGTATGAAAATAAAACATTATGTTGATCTTACAACTCTTAAGACATGTGTTTTTTTCATAAATCATAAAAATCCAAAAGTAGTCAATTACTGTGTACCAGGAATTACAAGAATAGAAGAGCTTAATATGGTAAATATAACAACGATTAATTTTGGAAAATCTAATGGAAACTTTACTGAAAAACCTGAACATCCAGATGTTTTAAAGGCAAACGAAAATAGATGTCTTACAATTAGACAGAGTAAAGACTTTTTAGATCTAGTTTTTGATTCTTCTGAAGATCTTAATAGTTTCTGTTGTGCATTAGAATTATTTCAAGAGGAAAAATTCATAGAAAAAGATGACGAGTATAGTTAAATTACTTATTTTTAGAGATCCATTCATAAAAAATTTAAGAAAAGTTTGGGATAATTATGACCAAGATCACAGTGGAATTATGGAAAAGGCAGAATTTATACAATTTATCAAAGAACTAAATGTTAGCATTCCAGGACTTACTCCAGAGGACTTATTTGTTAAAATTGATTTAGATAAATCAGGAAAAATTGATTTCCAAGAATTCGTAAAATACTATAGAGAATTAACATCCGGAAAAGAGTTTGCACTTATATTTGAAAGTTATAGCGAATCAAAAGACTTCTTAACACTTAAAGAGTTTAAAAGATTTATGCAAGAAGTTCAAAAGGCAAGAGATTTCGGAATGCTAGATGCAGTATGCTTATTTAATGAGTTTTGTGAAGGTATTCCAAAAAATATAAAGCAAATAATAAACAAAAAAATGGACGATAAAGATCTTTTAAGTAGAGCAGAAGAAGAGTAAATATATAATTTAACCACAACTAACTTATATTCACATTAGTATGGAAGCCAATTTTAAGGAAATCGATCTAAGTTTACTAAAAATGAAGAAAAGCGATTTTAAAGTATTCTTAAATGATAAGAGATACAACAGTATTTGTAATTTAAATATGCTTCATGATGAACAAAATGGAGATTATCCAGTTACTAAATATTTTATGTATTCATCTCATAATACTTATTTAACAAAGGATCAAATATTTGGTACTTATAATTTATTTATTAATCATTAATGAACTTATATTTAATTAAACTTACTTTAACTTATACTTAAACTAGGTAAAAGTTCTGCAGATATGTATTCATTTGCGGTATTAGATAATTGTAGACTTGTTGAGTTAGATTGTTGGGTAATATTTTATATCTATAATAATTAATAAACTTAATTAATGTAGGATGGAAAAAATAATGAACCAATTATTACTCATGGTCATACGTTTACTTCTGAAATTCTATTTAAAGATGTCTTATTGGCATTAAAGAAAAATTCCTTTGAGCATTCTGATTATCCAGTAACTTTATCTATTGAAATGCATTGTAAAGCTCCTCAACAGATCATTATGGCAAATTATTTCCATTCAATCTTAAAAGATATATTTGTTGTCGATGAAAATAATCCACCTCATGAATATCCAACTTTAAACCAGTTAAAAAAAACTTTTATAATAAAGGTAACATATTAATTTTAAAACTTTATAAAGGCTTCAAGACCAAAAATTATTAGAAAAGATCAAATTGTAGAAGGAGAAGAAATAATAGGTATATTAAAGTTTTAAAATAATATATAGAAGGAGATGAAGATTCTGATAAGGATGAACCTTTAAATAAAACTAATGATAATATAGACAATATTCCAGAAGATGTAAAGGTTGAACCAGGTATCCCGCATTCTAAAACAGAGATGATAGTACCTATTAATAAAACAAATTCAGCTCTTGAAGCTACTTTAACTCCACCGAGGTCACCTCGAAGGGATAGTAAAAATGCTTCCCCGAAACTTATTAACAGAAATTTTAAAGCTAGGAATAGTGCAACAAAAACTCCAACTGTTGATGAAACAAAACCCGAAGAAAAACAAGAAGTAAAACAAGAAGTAAAACCAGACATTCCAAAACCAACAAAACAAGAATCAAAACAAATTATTGTAAAACAAGAACCAAATCAAGAAGGTAAGAAAAAAGACAAGAAAAAAGATGAAGTTTCAGAAATGCATAATTGTGCTGGATTGGTATCTCGAAAATTCCATATAGACGAACTCAAAGAAATGAAATATCAACCATGGGATTGTGTATCAGTCACAGAAGATTCAATTGCAAAATGGGGAAAGAATATAGAAAAAAGAAAACAAGTCATTAGTTATACAAGAAACTCCTTTATGAAAGTATATCCTAGAGGAACTAGATTTGATTCTTCTAACTGTGACCCAACCAAATCCTGGTTATGTGGTGCCCAAATATCAGCTTTGAATTTACAATCTACTGAAGATGACTTTGTTTTACTCAATAAATTATTTTTTAAAATAAATAAGGCATCAGGATTCATTTTAAAGCCAGAATTCTTAAGAAACGAAAAGGCTGAAGTGAGAAGCTATAAATATCCTTGTATGAACTTACTCATAAAGCTTATTTCTGGAATTATGCTTCAAAATATTCTCAAAAAAGACGGTATTGTAGAAGCAGTACAAGAAATTGCAGTTTCGTTTAAAGTTATTGGAAGCTACGAAGATGATGAGAATAACAAACCTTTTTCTAGTGATTATATCAACCAAAACTTTATAAATCCAATTTTTAATGATACAATTGTTAATTTTAAGATATACGAACCTGATCTATCATTTTTAGTAATTAAGATATTTTCAGGTAAAGAAATTTATGCAAGATCAGTTATTCCTTTAATGATCATTGAGGAAGGAATAAAGTTGGTCAGTTTATATGATAGCGAATGTAAAGAAATAGAAAATAGCATGTTAGTTCTAAAGGTAACTAAAACCTCTTTAACTACAAAGTTAGATTAGTTTTATAATACTTTTTTTATTAATTCATTTTACTTTTAAGTTAATATTTATTTTATAATAATTATATTGCTATGTTTATTATAAAGTTATAATATTATATTAATAAATAAACTAATATAAATTTTATAATAATTAAAATCTAAATAAAATCATAAGAAACTTATAATAAGTTTATAAAATATTAATCTTCTTGTTTTTCTTCCTCTTCCACTTTTTCTTGAATATCATTTAACTTTCTATCATTTCCTCCATTTTTGTTATTAAAATCATTACTTTCATAAGTTTTTGCTTTCATTGTTATCTTTTGAGTTTCATTGTTTTCATCTGTATCATTATTCTCTTCTTCTTGCATAGCCTGAGGAGTTATTGGGAACCATCCAATTGCCTTTTTTCTTATTGATTCAATAACATAAGAATTGATTGCATTAGTTTCCTGGGGATCAACATATTTCAATCCAATAATATAATCGATATAAACCCACATATTGTGTTCAGTTGAAGTATGATTTGTAAAGTTTATATTATTTTTCTCTAAGTCATCTTTTTGTTGTCCGCATATAACACATACATTAAACATATCCTTTTCTATCTCTAGTGCCTTTTCTTTAAGCTCGTCGAACGTATCAATGACAATACTCAATACAATAGCCAAAACTACAACCAGAATAATTATAAAGAATAAAGTTCCAAAGAAAAATGTTGATAAATAACCATTTTGATTTCCTTCAAAGTCTGGTTTTTTAAATAGAGGACCAATTCCTCCTTCTGTTCTTAAACCAAAATTTATCATTGTCAATAAGCAATATAGTAGTGTTTGGCAAAATACTTCATCATCTCCATTTGGCTGAGTTTGTATTAATTGATCTTGTAAGAAAAAGAAAGCACCACAAGCGAAAATATACAAACATATAATTAAGAAAACTGCAGTTTGAATTAGCTGTTTATATCTTTTAGTCATTGAATTAAGAATATTTTTCATTGTTAAAGATAGATTTGTTACTGCCATCATACCTATTGAAGGTATATAATGAACATCAGGGAATAAGAAACATAATAATGAGAAAAATGTATACCATAAGAATCCTAATATTTCATTTTTATCGAAGACTACTCTCATAAATACACTTGTTTTTTGTAGACAAGACAACGAATTTTCATCTTTTAACTTAGTTTCTAAAGCAAACTTCTTACTTTCTATCAGGAATATCAGTGGAAAACGTGACAAAAACCACATTATAAGAGTAAGTAAATTCAAAATAAATTGCACTATTGCAAACTTAACTACTATTATTACCCAGTAATCCTCCTCAAATTTACGATATTCAAGCAATATTATTAAATTTTGGACAAAACATATAGTAAACATGAAGCATTCCCACCAAAAGTAATTAAATGAATTTAATTTTGTAAAATACTCTATTGTTTTACTCTTTTCTAAATTGTACTTTATTTCTTCAAAGAAGTAGTCAGCATTTTCCATTACCGCAAATAATTTTGTATATCTATTTTCTCTGTTTAAATTGTCATAAAACTCATTTTTTGTATTTTCACTAAGATTATTAATAGTTGGATGTAATGTAAATAAAACACGAGAAATTGGGCCAGGTTTGTCATCTTCATCGAGTAGTTGAACTTTTACTGTTCTAGTAATTCTTTCGAAGAATTTAACAACACAGTAATTCTGATACTTGGTTTCGTCTACTCCTTCTTCGGTTTCTTCTTCATCAATATTATGACTTTGTTTCCACATTTGGTACTTTTTATATTTCTCTTCTATGTCTTTTTCAACGAAATTCTCAACAATTTCTATAATATTCGTACTTGCTTCATCGCTATACTCTGCTGAAAGTAGTTTTACATATTGATACATACGATTTGCTAGTTCAAATTCTGGTGTTGTAGAGAACTCTTCATCTTTAAAAAAGATTTCAATAAACTTTTGACTCATTTCAAGATTAAATACTTTTTTGTTATAGTCCTTTGGAGCCAAATCTTCTTCGGGGAAAGTTTTGATATACAACTTTTTTAATGTAGCAATGATCGATAAGAAAATAATATTTGGATGAAAGATTGACTTAATGATTACAATCAGATTTGTTGGTGTTTTCTTTTCCTCTAAGAATGCAACAAAGAAGTCAGTTATGTCTTTTCTACATTGGTAAACTATTTGAGAGTCACAGTTGTCATGAAGTACTAGAGACCTCACAGAGTTTAAGTAGTTAAAGAAGACAGATTGTTTTTCTCCACAATCATTACAAGATTGTATTGAGTTCAAGTTTTCCTTTGATGTACCTTGAACCATTTCAATAATTAACTCATTTAATGCAAAGAAGATATCATAAAAGAATACAATATTTTGTTCTGAAGTGTCAAATTTAACTTTCTCCCATTTAGAAATTAATATGATTTTAGTAATAACTTTCATGACTAAGTTAAATACTGACATTTGTTGTGGGTATGTTCTTTTCCATCTTTTTAAATCATAAGAAATGTTGATGTCTTTATAAAGAAGACCTTGGAAAATAACATTATGGTCTTCACATAAATACTTTAAGATTTTAATAACATTCATAGCCATAAAGTAATCTTTGTTTGCTTGAGTATTAGATGGATTATAGTGGCTGAAGATAATACTAACTATGTTTAAGAAGAATATATCAATAATGCCTTCGAAATTAACAATTCTACTGCTGAGAGGATCGTTCTTGTCATATTCTTCAAAAAGAAGTCTGATAGCTTCTTGAGAATCCCCTGTGTCGTGTTGGAGTAACTTAAGTACAAATGTAAAATTCTTCATTAAAGAATTGCCGAGATATTTACTATCTAGAGAAAATAAGAAGAAATTCTTAATGAGTAAGTTTCTGTAGTTAGTATCGAATTGGATAATATGCTCTTGTAGATTTTGGATTATACCACTTTCGCTAAACTTTTCTTTTGTATTTACGTATAAACTAAGAATATCAAATACTTTTAAATCAGTATCAGTTTTCAAAGCTCCATTCGTCATCAATTTTTCGTAAGTTTCTGCATATAACTTCTCATGATAATTTTCATTCTTTTTGCTGAAATATTCTTTTAATGATTGTGACACTGGTTTAAGGATGAACTTTTCAACGTTTCTTTCATAAATTGAAAAAACAAGCTTAGAATTAAGTATCTCAAAATTTGGCTTTTTCATTAACTCTAGGTCGTCTTGTACATGAGCAAAATATCTATCATCAACATCAAAGTTAATAATATTAATATTATAAGGAGTAATAAGACTAAGGGATTTATCAAAGAAACCATCATCATCAAGCTTAATTCTACCCTCCTTAAACTTTTCTTTATTGTCTAAAAGATACTTTTTCATTTTCATATAGTAGTAAACTATTTCATATAATTGAATAAGCTGAGCTCCATTTAAATAATAAAGAATTGAAGAGAAAACATTCATAATAACATATAATGAAAGAATTATTCCGTGTTCAATGTACTGTAGTCTCATTTTTTCCGAATACTTATTTGATTCTATTATATCCTTAAAGAACCTCAGTTCGAATTTAATAACTTCTTGATTAAAATTCATATTAATCTTTAAATTAGTTTCAATTAGCCTTTTAAGAAACTCATTTTCTGATCCTTCTTCATAGTTTTCATTTTCCTCTACTGAAGTTTTGTTAATAAAGTGACTATAATAATCTTTTAACTTTTCTTCGTTAATCAAAACATCTACATATGCCATTCTAAAGAAGATTAAAATTTCAATTCTTAGTTTTAACTTTAAGCTTTTATTTTGCAATATTTTAGGTAAGCTTTCTTTTGGAAGTATTTTATCAGCAAGATTTTCTCTTACAAAAGTATTTCCATCATAGCAATAGTTAATTAACTGTAAGAATTTATGGAAGACTTCTTCAACAATCTCTAATTTATAGCCTTGTATGTTTACTCTAACTCTTACTTCAACAACATCTTCATTATTTCCATTAAATTGTAAGTCGTTTCTCTGTAACTCTTTGCTACCTACATCAATTAGGTATTGCCTATAAAAATTAATTACTGGATTTTTATTGTAAAATGTCTTG
>Ga0100378_1006231_pt1 | contig 10803 bp, 8 predicted proteins | sample CryGeymeta201502_FD_81535 | JGI IMG/M metagenome (GOLD analysis project Ga0100378, IMG submission 81535) | Groundwater microbial communities from Crystal Geyser aquifers in Utah, USA - Crystal Geyser metaG 2015-02 | ecosystem: Environmental > Aquatic > Deep subsurface > Groundwater | place: USA...
AATAAAATAATTATTGTAAATAAGTAAAATTAATAAAATAGTAGTACTATTTATGAATTCTTTATTGTTTTTAATAAGTTGTTTATATAATTTATAATTTTATGCTAAAATTATAAACAATAACTAAGATAAAAAACTAAAATTTATAACTAAAATTAATATAAGTTTTTATAAGTTGATTAATACAATAATTTATTTTAATTATACGCCTAACTATTAAATATCTCTGGCTTTAATACTAATATTATTATCTTCAGCATACATTCATATTTACTTTTACTTATCATATTTAGTTCTTATTTTTCTTCATCAGAAGAAAAGTTTATATCTTCAGCTTTCTGTGTCGCTGGGGAGTCCTTAAACAAATCATTCATTTTCTTTTCATTGTTTAGTCTTTTTGTTCTTTTCGCGTTATCATCTGAATCATAATTGTTATTAGGAATGTAATTTAGGTTATTAAACTGATGCCTTTCTGTGTCGTATTCTTCTTGTTCGTTTGGACAGTTATCCATTAATTTTTTAAGGTCTAATAGTTTCTTTTCAGTTATAAAACGGCGAATCATAGGTTCAACCCCATTTGAAGAATGAAATTTATTTTCAATAGTACTTGTTATATTATTTAAGAACTCTTTCCACTTACTTAGTTTGTAGTATTCTATTTCCATATCAAAGATTTTAGAATATAGTTTTGTTGAGTTCATTATAAATTTGAGATCGACGTCTGGGATTTTAGTCTTACATATAGAAATTGAAGATTGGTTAGTTTTGTCTTTGTTATTGTTACTTGAGCTACTTGTGTTAGTGGTGTTAATGGTGTGATCTATTCCTGAAAGAATAATTTCATTGAAGTTCAACATAATTTCATATTCTTTGAAGTTTAGTTCGTTGAAGAAGTGATTAATATGGAACTTACCATCGGAGATAGTTGAATCATCATATCTATCAAGCTCAACTTTTAAATAATTTTTTAATTCAACTATATCCATTTCAATCGCCTCATCTTTAATTTTTTCATAAATATACTTTCTCATTTTATAAATCTCCTCTTGATCATTATTAATCAAATCTGTTTTAATATTATTGGAATTTAGTGATTTCAAAAAATACTTAATTAAGCTAATATACCTAATTAAATAGGAGTCAATTATATTTATCCTTGTCTTTCCGAAGTTTATCTTAATGCTGTCTGAAATTTTATCAAAAGCGTGCCTATGTCCACGATGTCCATGCATTTGTCCCAGGACCTGACCTTGACCTCGAGTTTTAACTATTTTCATGGTAACTGCAAAGTTTTCTTCTCCAATACTTATTCCAGTGGAATCAATATGACTTCTTACTTCAATAAAGTTTAAAGCTTTTACTTTATTTTCGTCATTGCTTTTTAATAGATTGTTAGATTTTACGAGAGTATTGCTAATTAAATTAGACGAAGAGCTATTATTGCTATCGGTTCCTATTCTTTTATGGTTGTAGTTGATTGATTTTGTCTGTTTGTTTGAGTTATTTTGATTTCCTGATAAGTGAATGTGTTTGTAATTCTCTTTAAGATAATTTTTATAAGACTCATTTAACTTATTAGATAAACTAAAATCAACTTTATGTTCCCTTTCTAACCTATTATCTTCCATAATCTCAAAAATCAAATTGTATATCTTCATCGACTTAACCGCAGCATTATTGGTTATATTAATATTACTCAAATTACTCATACTAGTCAAATTGGTTTTTTTCGACGCTGAATCTTTATTGTCTATACTACTTTTATTATCTTCAAAGTTATACTCATTCAAAATTTCATTTAATACTTTTATCTTATGTTTATAAATACTCTTATAGGAACTATGAGGATTTGGACGTTCATTATATTCTACTTTCTTAAAACTAACTCTACCTGGTGAATAAAAATTTGACTTGTTTTTATTATTTTGATCAGTTTGTTCCATGTTAAAACAGTTATCTGATTTATTTTCAATAGTTTTAAATACTATATTCTTTAAAACATCTTCTTGTTCTGTTGTGGCATATAATTTAAATTTATTTCCTGGAACAACTGTTAAGTCTTTGATATTAAATTTGAGATCAACTTTAGTACTATTAATTACCATTCGTAACTCTGGATTAGTTCCAATAAATGTAAAATCTTCTTTGTCTGAGCTGAAGTTTAAATTTAGGCACTTTATTAGGAAATCGAAATGAACAACTAAGTGAATGTTTTCTGGATTGAGGTCGATAACTTCATTAATTATTGGCGGGACGAAGATTTCGGAGTTATTGTCATTGTCATTGTTATTGTTATTGTCGTCAAAATCTTTATCTTGGTTTTGAGGTAGGCAGCAGATGTTGAAGTATTTTGAAAACTCTTCCTGTAATGGATTTTTAAAATACGTTCCATAGACTATCTTCTTAAATCTAGTATACCACATAAAATAATAAAACCAATCTCTAACTACCATTTTCTTTTTATACTGTAACTTAGATGATTTTGTATACTTATTCACTAATAAAGATGATTTAACATATGGCTTTCGCATTGGTTTAAAATTTTGAATTGAGTCTATAATATAATAAGACTTTAAAGTATCTAGTAAGTTTGAAAATTTCTTAATTAATTCAGGCTGTATTTGTAGATTTACCTCGGAAGTAGCTACTTGAAAATAGCATTTTACTTTCTTTTCTTTACTTTTCGCGAAGAAATCAATATTACCTGTACTGATAAGTTCTAATCCCACGTTAAATATACAACTGAAGTTGGTTAATATTTTTATTTGTTCGCTTTTGGGAATAAAGCTGATAGTTTTTAAATAAGCGTAGTAAGATTCATCAATAATACTTTCTCTATAATTCAACTTAGTCAAAATTATATCTGTCGGTATTAATATCTCAGGATTCTTCTCCCAATATGCATCTAAGTTCTCTAATTTAATATTATTTTTCTTAATAACTCCATTATTTGAAAATGAAGCCGTTAAAGACTTTGCAATAACACCAAATGCGAACTTGCCAAAGAAATTAAACTTATCATCTTCAAAGCGTATATTCAAATTTTTAATCGTTAAATTAAGCAGTATTGGTTTTTGATAATAAAACTTCATTGCCCGCGAAAAAATCTTATTGATAAATATTGAAAATTTGTTTTTGTCCTTAAATAACTCAATTATATTAGTTTTTTGCTTTATGCTAGATGTATCATAAATATTAAGCTTTTTAAGAAATATATCATGAGAATTATTATCAATGCCATCGTATGGGTCTTGAATTAACGTTTCGGTTTCTAAAATAAAGCTGTCTTCGTTTAGTAAAATCCATTTATTGCTTACTGTAAGAATGATGTTTATATTTTCAATTATAATATCTATTGGCTTTTCTCCAATGAAATTCATTAAAGAGCAACATATTTTTATTTTTTCTATTTGACCTGCCTTTATCCATAATGGTATATCATGTTCATCTAGTTTCTGGTTTGTTTTATCTGGGCGAAAGTTAAGATTATCTAAGCATAGTTCTCCGCTCATTACTCCTAAGTTAAATTGTTCTTTTGTAAAACCCCATAAGTATTCACCGACATATTTTTCGATGTATGGATAAAGTTGACTCTTTATCATTTATATTGTTATGTTTTTGAAAAATAAATTAATAATTATTAACTAATATTAATTTAAAATAGTAATTATAATAATAATTAAACTGTTGTTTGTATTGTAATATAAAACTTGAATTATAATTACTTAATTAGTTATATTTATTGCTTATAGTTATTATTGTTGTTGTTAATATTTATTGTTATTATTACTAAATATTAATATTAATTTCTTAATACTTTTTATAAATAAAATAAACATGTTTAATGGTTTTAAAACAGGCTTTAAAAATCACATAAATAATTTTAAAATTCAAAGAACTAACACTTATAACAACTCTTTCAATTATTTATCAAAAAAGGGTATGAAGTTATCACAACTCCATTTTTACACAGCAGCAGGTCAAAATACGCCATCAGGAATTAAGGTCTGTATTTTCGGTGCTACAGCCAGCATTGGTTCTCAAATGGCTGCCTTTTTTACACCAAAAGGTTGTCCAACTGTTATGGTTCACAGAAATGCTTTAGATGTAGTTGCCCCTACTGGTGATGATGTCTTATTTAATAGATCAAATCCTTACTATAGTTATTTCCCAAGTTATATGCAATATGACTTACAAAACGATGTATATTTATTTTAAAATGTAATTTATAGGATCTAGGTAATATGAGATCGTGGACTGATGTTGGTATGAGATATTTCCAATTAACTAATGATTTAACAAACGAATATGATATTGAAACTGCAATTAAAGACTGTGATGTTGTTATTAATTTAGTTGGAAACAAATCTGTAATAAGACATGATGAAAACTATGAAGAACCAAATATTTGGATTCCAAGAGCTATAGCAAAAGTATGTGCTAAAAAAAATAACAACGTAAAAAGACTTGTACATTTTTCAGCTTGTGGTGCAGGACCAGATGCCCCAAGTCGTAGACTACGAACAAAATGGCAAGGCGAACAAGAAGTTTTAAAATATTACCCCGAATCAACTATAATAAGACCAACATCAATGATTTCAAACAGTATCAAACACAATTTTATTGGACAGTAATAAAACTTAAATAACTTACTTAACTTACTTAACTTACTTAACAAACATATTAGTTATTTACATTGTTGGAATAACAACAACGGTACAATTTACATGTTAGGAGATGGTGACTGTTTAAGACAACCTGTTTTAGATCTTGATGTATGTTTAGCTGTCCACAATGCTTTACAAATTGATGAATCAAAAGGACAAATATATGAATTAGGTAAATAAATATAATAACAACAAAATATAATCATATATCTACAAACAATAACTTACAATATCATATAATAACATACAATAACATATAATAATATCATATAATAGGCGGTCCACATCAATATAAAATGAAAGAATTAATGGAATTCCTTAGTAATGTATTGAATCACAGACCAAAATATGTTAAATTTACTTATGATGATTTTATGAAACTATATCTTGCTCCAAATTCTCACTGGGAGGTAAGACAATAATAATTACCTTACTTATATCTTTATATTAATTATATTATAGAAAGCCATCCATTGGTTAATTGCAAGACCAGATTATATTGCTGAACAAGCTTCAGATATTTTAGTTCATAAAAGAGACGGAGTTAAAACATTTGAGGATTTATTCATTCATCCTCTTTCAATGCAACATGCCCTCCATGATCTGGGTCAGTGGTGCCAAGATAGATTATCAGTACTTAATCAAGGTAACTTGGATCATGATGAAAATGATGCTAATGATGATGCCAATTAATAATAAAATAACTATTTAAATTACTTATATAATTTCATCGTTATAATTAAATAATTTATAATTATAATTTTTATATGGAATCAATCAATATTACTATTTAATAATTTATGAAATAAATAAATTTATATTATTACTTAATTTTACTTAATATTATAAACTATTATTATCATCTTATATAATAAATATTAAATATTATTTTACCTAAACTAAATATTTGTTATTAATATTAAACAAAAAAATTAGCTAAATAATACATCTACTATCAAAATTATATTTCATTTCCGATAGTAACCCAGTAGTTTCTAAGATTGTTTCTTCTTCCAAATATTTCAAGGTAATATCCGTTAGGAACTAGTTCTTCAAAGATACTGTATTGTTCTTCAGGTTTTTGACTTTGTCCTCTTCTCATACTGAATATAATATCAAACTTAACATTAGGATTAAAGTGAGGATTTCCCTTAACACCTATTAAGCAATTTTCTTTAGTATGTTGTAAATAATACCCATGTCCTTTTGCTATTTTTCCATTTACTGTTTCCTTAATCCATGTAAGTTCATCAATAAGTCTATAATTAAATTAATTACATTAATAACTAATTAACTTACTTATAGCCCCATTTATTTAATAATTCAACTGAAAACATATATTTAGCATTAATTGTCCATAGAAATATAAAGCCGTCCGTTTGTAATTTAGGAATCTCTATGTTTGATATTAAATTATCTGATAAAGTATCATAAGATATAGCAACCCCTCTTGTAGGTGTAGAGCTCGATAGTTGCCAGGGAGGGTCCATCATTATTATATCAAATAGTTGTCCAGTCTGTTCTTTTTGAACTTTAGCTAACTGTTGAAAATCAAATGTTTTTACATCGGCATTGATAGGTATGCACTCATCTGGATATGTAGACTTAGACTCTAATAAATAAGTTATTTAGAATAAGTAAAATATATTACTTTCGATCTTTTCTTCATTTATTAGGAATTCTACTTCTAACTTTTTTATTTCTTTTTGCGCCTCAATTAATGTTTTACTAGCTTCTATTTTTAACTCTGATATCTTCTTAGGATCGCTCAACTCAAGAAAATCCAGCTCGCTCTGATGTGGCTGTATGTATTTTTCTAAATTAGCATCTTTTATTTGGTTAATAATGTTTGTTTCTTCATTTAAACTTGATTCTTCATCTTCTGAAACACTTTTATCAACATTTAATTTTTTTGGCTCTAAATAATTTAAATAATTTAATATAAATACTATTTTTCAATATTTTGGAGGTAAACCTTTTACCGAGCTTTCCGAATTTTCCAAGCTTACCAAACTTTCCTTTTCTCCTTTTAGTTTTTTTATTTAGGTAAATCCCACTAATATCGTTATCATTATCGCTTCTACTTCCGTCTTTTGATATATTTTCTGAATTACTATCATTATCTTGATTATCTTTAATTATTTTAGTTTTTCTAACACGAAAATTATAATTTGCATTTGATAGGTTTTGTGATTCGATAAAAGGTTTAATTATATCCTTCAAAGCTTTAGTTGGGTTTTTCTTTTTTGAAACACTGCCATTTATATTTTTTCTGTTGATTTCTAATTTTTCGGTAATAATAATCTTAGAGCATTGGCTCATTAAATAATTATATCTTATTATTTTAATTTAACATAAATACAGTTTTAATGTCGCAATTGTAATTATTTAGAGATTCAAGTCTTTAGTTATAATATTGTCTTGAACTTTTAAGTAGTTCGTCTATAATTTATATAGACACAAATATTAACAGACCAAATATTAAGAGAACTTTATTTTTATATTTATGACAATTTAATATAAAAAATAATAAGTTTTATTAATAAGAATTTTTATATAAGAGTTAATTGATTATTTTAGTATGTTAATAAGTTATTATGTTATTAGGTTATTAAATGTTGCTTAATTAATTTAATAATAGAAAGATGTATTCCGTAAAGTTTAATATGTTTTTAGCTATGGTTATTTTATTGTTAGTTATTAGTTTTGCACAAAAATACTATGATAAAAATGTTGATATACTAAAACGAAAGACTTCCAAAATTGTAATGCAAAAAATGATAAATGCTGGCTTATCTCCAGAAGAATTATTCAAAGTTTGGCATTTAATTCATAACAAATCATATCAAATTAATAGTGATATTGGTAAACAAAAAGAAGCAACTTTTGTTAAAAACTATCATTTTGTCAAAGAGCACAACCAAAATTATGAAAATAATTATACATTAGGTTTAAATCATTTTGCTGACTTAACTCAGGAAGAGTTTCACGAGTTATTTCTCAAACATAGTGAAAAATTGTATGCTGATTTAATAAATAAAAAAGGAATAAACAACATTAACAATTTGAACAACAAAAGGTTTACACTCCAAGCAACTGATACCACCACAGCTGAAGACCACGATGACTCTAAAGACTTCGAATCTATAAACTGGACAGAAAAGTCAAAGCTTTCTAAAGTATATCAACAGGGGAATTGCGGATCATGCTGGGCCTTTGCGACTACTCAGGCTGTAGAAGCTTTATATGGAATTAAAAATAACGCTTCTGTTTCTTTATCTAAACAACAGTTAGTAGACTGCGAGGTTTCATCTAATGGCTGTCAAGGTGGGGATTTACACTCAGCTATGGAATATATCCAAACTTACGGACTTGAAACAGAAAAGGATTATAGATACAAAGAAAGTCAAAGTAGATGTACTTTCGAAAACGAAAAGCAAAAGTATAAAATAAGAGGTTTTGATCAATGTCATAAAGACACTATATTTTGGATATTCAACAGAGATACTAGTTGCTCTAACGATCTTACTCTTTACAGAACATTAAAAAAAGGCCCTGTTGCCTCAGTTGTTGACGCAAGCAATCACTTTATGCTTTATGAAGATGGAATCTTTGATAAACCATGCAAAAATATTAACCATGCTATATTAGTAATGGGTTATAAGAAAAAGGAACATGAAGGAGATCAAAATTATTGGCTAGTTAAGAATTCGTGGGGTCCAATGTGGGGTAATCATGGCTATATTAAAATTAAGCAGAGTGATAATTATAATAGTTGTTTGTTGAATCAGTATTATGTTAGACCATATTTGTAGATTTGATTTATTTAGTTTATTTGGTTTATTAGAATGATTTAGATTAATAATAAATACATTTAAAATTAATCAAAGAATATATAGAATATATTGTATTTAAAGATAATATTATGTATTTGATTATTAATAAGGTATTATAATTTATAGTTAATTATAAATTATTATATATTTATTTAAGTAATATGTTAATCTATTTATTTTTGTTTCTTTATCTCTTTATCATAATTTTCAACTAGCATCCTTCTTATTACTACAAACTACTTATTCATAATAATATGATCCATCTAAAATTTTTTGCTGTAACTGATAACCTACATAGTCATATTGATAAAATTTCATAAAGAATCTTCCTTCTCCTCTACTAATTGATCTTAAGTAAGCAGCATAGCCAATCAATTCAGATAAAGGTACAAGTGCATATATTTTATTAACTATATCATCGTCTGATGTTTTTTTAATTTCGTTTTTATTATCTAACAGAAATTCATAATAAAATCTATTTTTGTTGTTGTCGACAGTTATATTTTCGGCTTCGTTTTCACATTTAATTGCTAATACTTTTCCTCTTTTGACACTAGTGATATCGCTTATTACTTCGCTTGAGCAATAGTTTGGTACGATGGCTTCTAAAAGCATGAATGGTTCCATTAAAACGGGATCTGCGTCAGACATACATTTTTTCATTGCTTCGACTATACAAATCTTCAAAGCTGTTTCATTTGTCCTTGTTGCACTAAATTTTCCAGTTTTTATTCTTATTCCCATATTAACTAATTGATAACCTTGAAGTTGACCCATATTTAAAGCATCTAAAGTACTATCAAAGAATTTTTTCTTTTCATTTTCCGAGAGTAAATTTAAAGTTTTAAACGTTTCATCATTTCCCTTTTCATCTTTTTCTGTATATGATTTTGGTGTTTCACTCAAAAAGTCAAATGTAATTTCATTTTTAGAATCAATTACATAAAATTTATTTTCTTCGTCCTCATCTAATTCTATATTATTACTTTCTTCTAGTATTTGTTCTATAAATCCTGTTTGATTTTTAGAGTGCTTTGAGACTTGATTTTTATTTCTTCGTCTTCTTTTTTTCTTTTTTTGAATTCTTTGCTTTTGATATTCTATATCTTGATTCTCATCATCTTGATCTTCTGTTGCATCTTGTGCGAAAAATTTATCAGCATCAAAGTTATTTTCAAAGTCTTGATAGTAATTAGTTTCTATTGGGTATACTTCGATTTCGATCTCTGCAAAGACTTTTCGTCCGCTAAATTCTCTATCTAATGTATAGTAAACCGAATTAACTTTTTTAACACACTCTCTAAACGATACTTTCATTTTACCTAAATTAGCTACAATTCCATGCTCAATTTCTATTCTATCTCTCACTATTTCTAAATGGAGTTCACCTAACCCACTTAATAATAATTGTCCAGTTTCCTTATCATATTTTAACTGTATTGATGGATCTTCCTTTCCATACATTTCTAAAATTTGAACTAATTTCTTTTGTTCATTAGACTTCTTTGCATTAATAGAGCAGAAGAAAACAGGAGGTGGGGTATACACTCCCTCAAGCATAATAACATTTTTATTCTCTATATTTTCATCAATAAATGTATCGCCGGTTTGAGCCTCTTTTAGCCCGAGCATCGCGCCGATATCCCCTGATTTAATTTCTGGTAGTTGAATACTTTCATCAGCTCTAACTCGAAGTAACTGTTGTATTCGTTCCTTGCCATATGTTCGTGATATCTTAATTGAACTTCTATTTTTTAATATTCCGTTATATAATTTAAAAAAGGCGACTTGACCTCTTTCTGGGTCGTTTATAATTTTAAAGATTAATCCAAACATTGTTCCGTTTTTTTTTAATTTTTCAAATTTGTCCTTGTCATTAATTATAGAACCAGCAGTTGTAGTATTAGTATTTGTAGTATTAGTTGTTGTGTTTGTTTTATGATTTGTGTTTGTTGCAATATTTTCTACTTTAATTATTTTATTATCAATATCATCAGGTGAAGGAAAATAATATACAATAGAATCTAATATTTGTTGAACTCCTTTATTTTTTAAGCTACTTCCGCATATTACTGGTGTTATCTTATTATCAATAAACAATTTCCTAACTGATGCACGTATATCATCAGGAGTTATTTGCTCTGGGCTCTCAATATATTTATTTAATAACTTATCATCGAGATTGCTTAGTTCTTCAATTAAAATCTCTCTTAGTTTAGTATATTTAACATAAAATTTATCATCTTTGTTAATATCGCTATAAACAACTTCCTCCCCAAACTCACTTGAGTACGTTATCT
>Ga0100378_1006233_pt1 | contig 10801 bp, 16 predicted proteins | sample CryGeymeta201502_FD_81535 | JGI IMG/M metagenome (GOLD analysis project Ga0100378, IMG submission 81535) | Groundwater microbial communities from Crystal Geyser aquifers in Utah, USA - Crystal Geyser metaG 2015-02 | ecosystem: Environmental > Aquatic > Deep subsurface > Groundwater | place: USA...
AAGATGGGCACCGACCAGCGGGCCGTCTATCAGTTCCATGCTCAGAACAAACCCGAGCATTCCACCTCTGGCGAAGAGATGGGACGCCTCGCCGCTGTCGGCTGTCAGGTAAACCTACTGCGACAACGGCTGATTCTGTTATCGGTGGCGGCGTCGGCTAAACCGTCCCCACTTCGCCAGTCCATCGGCGGCGGCATCGGCGCGAATTCGTGCCAGGTGCAAAATGAAACATTTTGGCCGCGTGACTGGGCCTTTCGACGGGGCTCTACCAGGTTGTTCAAAATGAAACATTTTAGACTTGTTACGGGGTGGCGGCGGTGTTAGAATTAGTTCGGGCCGGTTGGCCCCTTGAGCTATGCAAAGCAAATCAACCAACACCGAAAATGACAACGATATGGAACTCCGACGGTGCGAAAATCGTACGCCACTTTGAGGGCTGCTACAGTCTGACTTATCGGGGAAAACCCGTGATGCCGGAAACCTCTTTCGAGGTGCTCACTCGGTACGTGTGGGCGGAATTTATTTAGCGAACGCTGAGGTATCCCATGGGACTACGGCGGGTATCCCGCCGGATACCTGCGCAGGATCAAGGCGATCTTCCCCGACAAGCGGAATGTCCTTCACCTGTTCAGCGGCAAGGTGATGACGCCCGAAGCCCTCGCCGCACTGAAAGAGAAAGAGAAAGACCTCACCCCCGCCCCGATTCACAAGACACCCTTTGACCGATGACCCTCGGCAAACCCAACACCCAGGTCTGCGCGATTCGGAGAAACCCGGACAACGGCAACCTCTTTGTCCTACCCCGTGAGTTCGGCTGCGACCTGCTCGACGCCAAGCGGAAAGCCCACGACACCGCCCGACTCACGGGAGCCGGATGGGACCACGCCAACAAGGTGGTCCGCTTCGCAGAGATCATCATCACCATCACCGAAGTCGAATGAGCAACACCATGCCTGAACTACTCGCTCCCCCGCCCAGCATCATCACCTACCCGATGCGTCCGAAGAACGGCGGCAAGCCATTACCCGAAGCGTGGGCCGATCTCTACGCCCCTCGCTGGGATCGCTACGCCTTCGAGCCCAAGGTGAATGGCTGGCGTGCCCTCATCCATGCCCCCACTGGTACCATCTGGAACCGGCAAGGCCAACGGTCCAGCATCCAGGAGGACTTCGCCGCCCCGCTGGCCACTCAACTGGAAAAAGAGATCATGGAAAAACCTGACAACCAACCGCTCAACCAACGGGAGCAGGCCGCTCTCGTCATCATGAAGAACCCGGAGAACTACAAGGTCTGCGGCGGCTGCGACAGCCTCATCAGCCACCGGGCCAGGATCTGCCCCAACTGCCACGCCTATCGCTTCGATACCTCACCCGAAGCTGTCATCAAGCAGGCCGACCTACTCTCCCGCCGTGCCCAGAACACCGTGACCCCCGACGATCTGACATGACCCAGAAATATCTCCGCAACAAAGGCGTGCTACACGTCATCACCGCCATCACCTCCCACCCCGTCGCCTAACATGGACGCCATCGACAAAGGGGCCAGCCAATACTTCACCCCCCTCGATCTAGCAAAAGCCGTGGCCAAGCCCCTGCCTGACAGCCGCGAATACATCGGCGATCTCGTGGGCTCCGGACGTGGCGACCTTCTCATGGGGGCTAGCACCTTCTACACCAAGGCTTGCTTCGGTGTCGAGCTGGACTCCCGCTTCAATCGGAAACCAGACGACGCCGCATCCAGCATGGACTGGTCCACCATCATCGGCGACGCCACCCAGGTCTATGACCTGCTGCAGCAGGTGAAGCTCACCCTGCCCCTCACCGTGGGCAACCCCCCGTTCGGATTGCAATGGTACCGCGATCGCTTGGCGGGGTTGAAAGATTCCGCAGCCCCCGCCGTGGCCAACTATTGGAAACACCTGCCACCCGGGGACACCATCGACTCCGGCATCGCCTCCTACCTCATCTCAGTGGATCGGCTCACCAACTGGGGCGAGGGCTACATCATCCTCAACAAAGCCAGCGCCGAGAGGGACATTCTCGCCAACCCCTACCTGCGGCAGAACGTATGGATGGCGTGCTGGCTGGAGTGGTTCAAGGAGGTGGGGAAAAAGACGGAGATCGCTGTGCTCTACTACTCGCGCCTCATCAACTCGGACAACCACCGCATCCTCGATCTTCGCGGCAAGGACTTGGCCGGGATCACCAAGGAACTCTGGCGCAAGCCACCCGTCCGCACCACCCCCGGCTACCTCACTCCACCACAGCTCGACTGGGCCAACGTGAAGGACCAGTGGAACGGACTCAAGGGCCGCCGCAAACTCCCCTACAATCTCGGCCTCTCTCCCCTGGGCAGGGTGCAGATCTCACTGACTCCCTTCGATCACAAAGGCAAGTCGGTCCGCATGAATCCCGGCGCCGTGCAGCAGCTGCACCAGATGGCGGGCAAAGCCCCCATGCAACTGGTCGTCCAGTCCCACACTCGCATCCTGCTCCAGACGGCCATGGACTCCGACCTCTGGCGAGTCGACCCCAAGCTGATCGAAGCCGTCACCGCAGCCGTCAAGGATTACGAATCCTCCCGCGCACCACTCATAGCTCTCAACCAGGTGCAATCCCTCGGCTACTTGGACGAACATGCCACCATCCTCTGCGAGAAAGACTTCGAGCCCTTCGAAGCCGGACAACGCTACCGCCTCCAGACTGAGCTGATGGAGTGCGAGGTTGAGAAACTGATTACCAACTCCAGTGGCGGGCAGGAGCAGGTCGTGCGGCGGGGACAGGAGCTGGTCATCAAAGTCTCCCGAGACAGCCACGTCGTCCACTTTCTCTACGAACACGAAGGCTACTTCTTTCCCGAGCTAAAAGGGAAACAGGGTTGCTTCAAACTCCAGACCCTGTTGGATCACTTCCATATCCCCAAGGTGCCCTCACTCACCGAGCTACGGCAGGATGATTATGAAGAGAACCGCCGACGAGTCATCGCCATGGCCGCCATGATCTCGGCAAACATGCAAAAGGCGGCGGTCTGACGACCACCACCCTTGCACCACATTGGATCGCTATCGGCGAACTAACACCGATATTTTTCCTTACATGCCTACAAAGTCAAACTCCAACTGCTTCGACTGGCGCACCTACCAGGTCGATGATCTGGCAGCAGCCGCCCTCGTTGACGGACTGATCTACTGCTGGGAGCCGGGCCTCGGTAAATCACTGGCCGCGTTTGCGTGGCCCATCCTCAAAGGATCCAAGCTCAACCTCCTCGTGGCCCCCGGCTCCCTCCACGACCAGCTGAAGAAAGAGGGGCTGGAGAAATTCGGCGTCACCGTCAAGGATCTCCCCAACCAAGCCACCTTCTACGCTGACCCCGTGCTGCAACGCCGCTGGATCAGCGGAGAGCTGCCGGAAGAAGCCCACTGGTATATCACCAGCTACACCGCCCTCGGCCTCAACGGGGCCGACGAGGAAGCCGCACGCCCCAAGAAAGGCGAACTCGTGTGGACCAAGGCGATCGAAGAAACCCGCCGCTTCCTGGCCCGCCGAGTCGGCCTCAAGGAATTCCCATCCACCGGGATCGGCGAGGACAACGAGGACGGCACCATCCGCTGCCTCGTCACCCCATCACTGGCCACCCTCACCGCCGACGTGTTCGATTGTGTGGTCTGCGATGAGGCCGTCCGCATCAAATCCTCCACCTCATTCGTGGGCCTCGGCGTCCGGAAACTCCGGCCCGCTTATCGGCTGGTGCTGACCGGCACCCCTATCAAGAACCGGCTCGGCGATATCTTCTGGCTGGCATGGTGGGCCTGTGGCGGCAGCGCCAGCGCCTCCGCTCGCTGGGCCTATGACGGCACCGACTCTGACAAGACCGAGTTCGAGAAGATCCACTCCGTCGAGGAGCAGAACATCACCAAGGAGAAAGAGTTCTTTGCCGAAACCGGCGTCCGCAAAATCTTCAAGAAGCGCACCGCCCAGATCTGCAATCTGCACCTGCTCTGGAAGACGCTCGGCCCCACCTATATCCGACGCCGCAAATGCGACATCGGGCAGGATCTCGTGACCAAGACCTTCGTGCCGATGAAGGTGAAGATGGGCACCGATCAGCGGGCCGTCTATCAGTTCCATGCTCAGAACAAACCCGAGCAATCCACCGCTGGCGAAGAGATGGGACGCCTCGCCGCTGTCGGCTGCCAGGTGAACCTGTTGCGCCAAGCCGCACTCTGCCCCGACTCCCACTCACTGACCAAGTTTCACCGGGATCTCGGAGGCCGCGGAATGCTCCGCAGTCGCAGCATCCACACCCCCAAGCTCGCCGCTACCATGCAGCTGATCGGCGACTGCCTCCACGACGGCGAGCAAGTCGTGTTATTCAGCCCCTTCCAACACTTCAACGACACCATCCTCGGGATACTCCGCCGCTCCTGCGTCTCCGCTGTCTTGCTCGATGGCAAGACCAATGAGCAAGAGCGCGGCCGTCAGGCGGGACGCTTCAAGAACAAGGAATACTCCGTGCTGCTGGCCGGTCTCAAGTCCATGAGCGAGGGCCACTCGTTCGACCAGTGTTGCCGGCTCATCCTGCCCACCCTGGAATGGGCGTTCGATCTCAATGCTCAGGCCGTGGAGCGAGTCCACCGGGTCAACTCCAAGAAACCCGTCACCATCTATACCCTCGTCACTGAGGGCACCATCGACATTCGGCTCACCAATCTGTTTGAAGAGAAAGGCGACGCCGCCGATCTCGCCCTCGATGGCCAGCTCTTTGAGAGAGCCACCGAAGAGATCAACCTCGGCGACCTGCTCCGCGAAGCGATCAAAGACTTCGACCCCGCCGAGCCCACCGTGGACGAAGCCGATATCGCCCAGCAATGGCCGCAGCAACAGGCCTACCTCAATGCGGGAGAGAAACACTTCCGCTCCCTCTACCCGGCAACCATGCCTCTCACCAGCCTGCCTCAACCGAGGACACCCAAGGCACCGGCTGGAATTCCCAACAGCGATATCGCTGACCAAGTCATGAACCAACTGGAACTACTCCTCGCAGGATGAAGATCAGCAAACCCGAACTCAAGGCCCATCAGCGGGCCTGTGACCTGGTGGACCAGCACCACCGCGGCGAATCTCTCCACCCCGATGAACGCCGTTACATTCTGGAACACTGGAACCCCGCCGCCGAGCACAACCTTGGTTGGATCGACGCCTACTTCACCCCTGCCGATCTCGCCAGCGAAGCCATGATCGAACGACTGTCCGCCGATCGCCGCCCCATCCATACACTCGACCTCTGCGCTGGCACCGGTCGCTTGGCCAGAGCCTTGCTCGACTGCTCCGACGACTACCCCCACCACATCACTTGCTTTGAGCGGTGTCCTGAGTTTGTCCGCGTCGGACAGGCCGCCGTCCCCAAGGCCACATGGATCTGTGGCGACATGGACGACCTGGACCGGCACCTGCTCCCCGGCTGCGCGGCCGACAGCCGCAAGCAGGGCGTGCTCCTCACCGTGGAAGGTGAGAAGGACGGCAGCTGCGGCTTCTGCACCAACCCCAGCTGCTTCAAGCAGCGGCTCGCCCTGTGGACGAAGGACAAGTGGAACGCCATCCTGCCCCCGGAGGACATGCCGGTGAAGGTGCTGACCACCTGGCAACTGAAAGGGAAACCCATCACCCTCGGCGACCGGGGTTACCCCGGCTCCGCCGTCACCGACTGGTTTCCCCGTTACGACTCCGCGAGGAACTGCTCACCGCCCTGCGCGACGCCGAGCTGAAGCAGCTCACCATCGAGCCAGTCCACCTGGTCGCCGCCTTCGGCACGCTGAGTCACAACACCACCCGCGGCCCTGCCGAATGGGAAGGCGCCGCCCTCGCCGCCAAGGGCAAGAAGCTCCCCTACCACGACGGCCCCGAACCCATGACCGCCGCCGCGATCTTCTGGGAAGAAGTGCGGCCCCTCCTCATCCGCCGCTTGGAAGTCTACAAAAACTCCGACTGCATCAACCCGATCTTTCAGGCAGAGGCGCGACAGATCGCCACCCTCATCCAGTTCGATCTCGACGCCGCCAAACTCCCCATCAACCTCCAATTCCTCCCGCCCAAATGGATGGGCAAGGTAGATCCCCACACCTACAAGCCGATCAAATGAAAACTCCCACCTTCTCCCTCGGCGACTGGCGCGCCGCATGGTTGTCGGTAAGCCCAGCCTACCGCCTCGCGTCGGGGAACCCCACCTTTTTTTCTACTTGCCAACCCGGGCCACTTGTTCCATTTTGAATCATTCTCGCTATGCCACTACCCTCTGATCACTACGACGTTCAGACCCCACCACCAGCCGAGGCCCGCGTCCTCGTATGGGAACTCTTCCCCAACGGGGAGGATGGATGGGTCATCGGACACCACGACGAAATCCTCGGCTGGGTCATCGAAGATGGCCTCACCCTACGCCAAGGCGTCATCCGCTGCTGGACCCCACTCCCTCCTGACCTATGAGACGACTCCCGATACTCATGTTCCTCATCATCGGACTCGGCCTCATCGCCTACGTCTCACCCATCGCCGCCATCGGCGCCTACCTACTCCTCTGCTTTGCCATCTGGGATGACTGACACCATGACCAAAGCCGTCGCCTATATCCGAGCCAGCACCGAGGAGCAGCAAGCCACCCTCTCGGCTCAAGCACAGCGCTGCCAGCACTACTGCGCGTTCAAGGAGCTGGAGCTGGTCCGCGAGTTTGTGGATTCCGGCACCAGTGCCACCGTCCCGTTCGCCCACCGCCAGTCCGCCGTCGAGCTGCTGACCTTTTGCCGGGAGCATGAGATCCGGCAGATCATTGTCTCCAAGCTCGACCGTGCCTTTCGTGACACCGTGGATTGCCTGCTCACCGTCGCCAAGCTCCAGGAGCATGGCTATGGGCTGCACATTCTCGACGTCGATCTCGACACCACCACTGCCAACGGCCAGTTCTTTGTCACCATCATGGCGGCCATGGCTCAGTGGGAGCTGAAGCGGCGCGCCGAGCGGCAGAAGGAAGCTCTGGCAGTGATGAGATCTCAGGGACTTCGCCTCGGGCAAGAGCCATACGGCTGGACCGCCCATCAGGACCCCTCTCTGGGGGTGACCTGCCGGGAGAATGTGCGTGCCAAGCTCGCGCCCCATGAGGAGGAGCAGTCCACCCTCATTGATATCTTTCATTGGAGAGCCAATGGGATGGGGTGTGGTGTCATCGCCCGCCGCCTCAATGAAGATGGTATCTCCACCAAGACAGGCCGCGGCCGCTGGCACAAGGCCACGGTGCAATCAGTCATCAGGACAGGCCGGCTCAGTGACGGCACTACCTTTGAAGAGTTCACCGAAGCACTCGCCGCTTGAAAGTTACTTTCGCCATGAGCTTACGCCGAAACCAAACTCTATGAAAATTGAAATCCTGAATCCATCTCCCGCGATCGCCATTGCGATCCTGGAGTCACTACCCGCCGAAGATCTCCGCGGCCTCCGCCGACTCCTTGGCCTGAAATCCAGAGCCAAGCTCGAAGCGATCGCCAACCATGATCGACTCACCCTGATCCTCAATGCCACCATCGGCATCCGCACCGACGACGAAGCACCCCCCGAACCCATCGCCCTGGGCTTGGAGTGCGCCACCGATTGGGAGAAGTCTATCACCGTCACCCAAGACCCCCCGATCGAGCCAGATCCAGACGCCGTCATGGTCCAGAACCTCGTCAGCAGAGTGCGCCAAACCGGCCTCAACTATTCACCGAACTGATCGAGTCCCGCACCGTGCCGATGGGCATGGATGACGACGCCATCGACCACATCATCAAATCTGATTGAACCATATGAGCACTACCAAAACCAGAAGCCGGGGGATCCAGTCCCTCGCCGTTCGCCGCAAAGGCGAGATCTATCTCCTGCGCCCTGAGCAGGTCCAACTTGTCGAAGGCTTCAACGTCCGCCGGGATCTCGGCGACCTTGTCGCCCTCGCCCAACTCTTCCGGGCCCCGGATGATGATAGCAACCCCGTCGGCATCCGTATGCCGCTGCGTGGCCACATGGACGGCGCGATCTTCAAAGTCACCGATGGCGAGCGCCGCTATCGGGCCATGCACATCGCCATCGAGAAAGGCTGGCTGAAACCGGAGGACGCCCTGTTCCCCGTGGTCAACGAGCCTCGCAGCTACAGCGCCACCCAGCGCATCGTGGACATGCTGCAGACCGGCGAAGGCTCCAAGCCCCTCACCATGTATGAGCGTGCCCTCGCCGTCGTCAAGCTGGCCGAGGAAGAGAAGCTGAGCCGCGCCCAGATCAGCAAGCGCACCGGCAAGACCCGCGTGGACGTGGAGAACTGCCTGCTCTTGCAGAAGTTCTCCGCCAACCTGGAGCAAGAAGTGGCCATGGACCGGCTTAGCATGTCGCTGGCCGTGGAGCTGACCCGCCGCCTCGAGGACGACACCGACGAGCAGGACCGGCTCTTGCAGATGGCCAAGCGCAACGCCAAGGACGGCAAGATCACCGCCAAACACTTTGGTAAATGGTTGCGGGCTCCGAAGGAGACACCCACCGAGAAGCTGGCCCACGCCTACCAGACCTGGTTGGCACGAGGCGGCGCCGGAGTCGTCACCTTCTCCGCCATCGAGACAGACTTCGAGATCCCACCCGGGGAGCTGGAGAAATTCCACGGCACCGACGCTGCCAAGGCGATCACCACCGCCCGCAAGAAGCTCGCCGCCGAGACGAAGAAGCAGGAGGAGCGCGACGCCACCGCCGCCAAGCGCCACAACCCGCTCGCCCCGGCAGTGGAGGAGGAAGAGGAGGAGGAAGAGGAGGAGGAAGAGGAGGAGGATGAAGTCCCCGCCGACACCGAGACAGAGGCTTACTACGCCGCTGCCTGCCAGCACGCCAAGTTCAAAGACAAGAACCTGTTTTGCATCCACGACCTGCGCGAGAAATTCGGATGGGACGTGGAACGCTGCGAACTGATCTTCGATCTCATGGTGGATCGGGAAGTGGTCGGTACCGCTGCCGCCAACGTCGTCCCCTTCAAGGACACCGCGGGCAACCCCATCCAGCCGGCCGAGGAAACAACCAGCGGCGATCCATTCGCCATCCCCGGCGTTGAGGACGACGCCGAGGAGGAACCCGAACAGGCTGACGACGCCGAGCGCCGATCCTGCGCTCCGAGCGACGTGCCCTTGTCTCACGCCCTGACGGAACTGAACGGCCCCGCCGTGGACCTGCTCGATGGCATCACCGAGTCCCTGCTGGGAGAGCAAAAGAAACCCAACGACCGGATGCTCACCCTGCTCACCATCACCCGCTACCTCGACGGCAACATCCCCCTCACCGAATTGCTGACCTGGCTGGAGGGAGGGAAATAACCATGGCCTTCGGCCCACCCTGCCACCAGTGCGGCAGCGAATTCAACTGGCTGGTCGGCCGCGATGGCGAGAAGTGCCATTGTGGCTGGCCAGCCAAACCTGATCCCAACATGCCCGCTGAACTACCCAACCCCTCAGACCATCCCGACGTGGTGAAACACCACCTCCGGATGACTCGCGAGCTATACACTCAGACCGAGGAATTCCTCGCCACGCTCCGCGCCATGCGAGAACCGATCTCCAGAGTAGATGCGGACTTCCACACCGCCGCCGCCATGCTCGAAGGAGTTTGTCGAAACCGCTTGGCCCGACTCGCGGACCACGCCAAGGAACTCAAGACCAAACTACTCCCATGAAAAGCAAACACCATTACGATGACGTCATCTATGATAGACCACCACGAGACGCCACCAGCGACGCCGCCAAGGTCAAGCGATCCTGCGAGATGTTCGCTGACATCATGAGGACCCACCTCGATGCCACCGACACCACCATCGGCGCTCGGCGCAAGTCAGTCCGGACCACCGTGCGGAAGGCGTGGAAGATCCTCATCAACGAAACCGCGCCCTTCAAACCAGACGCTCGCAAGATGAAGCAGCTCATCCTCGATCGCGAGCCACGGCTCACCAACCTCTGGCCTCGATGAAGCTCTACATTCGTTACCAGACCTGTGGGGCGTGGGGCTATTGGTTCACCCTCCAGGCTGGCTATCGAAAGTTACTTGCACCCGATCACTGGAGAACCTTGGAGCAGGGCGAACCCCTGAACTTTGGAGAAGCCCAGATCCAGCGCGTCCCCGACGCAGACGTCACCACCCACAACGAAAATGTGCGCCGCTTCCGCGAAGCCAAGCACACCGCCAAACCCTCAGACTATCACGTAGAAACATGAAACTCAGCACCATCCCCTATCCCGGCCGCCGCATCACCTGGTCACCCGCCTCCAAGAAGGCTTACATTCAGCGGCAAGCGATCTTCGAAGCCATCCGCGATGCCGGCTCAGACGGCATCACCCACAACGATCTCGCCGACGAGATCGCCATCAAGCCCAACAACCTGGAGCGGTCCATCGGCTCGCTGCGCACCGAGCTGCTGGAGGACAAGGATTGCCCCGTCAGAATCAAGACCATCATCCATCGGAAGCGTGCCCTGCGCCGCTACCAGATGGTCGACCGCCAACGCCACGCCTCATGAAGATGACCGCAACCCGAATGAGCGCCACGAACTTTGAAACGACTATGAAGACACTAAAGACACCGACTCTCTACATCCAGAAGACGCAAATGATTCTCAAGGGCAGGATGCTCAAGGGGATGCTGACCCTGCAAGCAAAGCTCGGGGCGCGAGGCACTTGGAACATCGCTGGCGAAAAAGGAAGCATCTACGACTTCGCAAGCGAAGAGGATCGAGACGCAAAAATTGCGGAACTTCG
>Ga0100378_1006234_pt1 | contig 10800 bp, 14 predicted proteins | sample CryGeymeta201502_FD_81535 | JGI IMG/M metagenome (GOLD analysis project Ga0100378, IMG submission 81535) | Groundwater microbial communities from Crystal Geyser aquifers in Utah, USA - Crystal Geyser metaG 2015-02 | ecosystem: Environmental > Aquatic > Deep subsurface > Groundwater | place: USA...
AATAATTTTATTAGGTTTTCCTCTTCTTTCTCTCGTAAAGCAGATAAATTTTTTAAATGGTTGTCCAAATCATTATCGTTACTATTGAGTAAGGAGTAAAAATTTTCGTCCATTAATTCTAAATTTAATTTAGTTTGATATAGCTCATTTAGTTGTTTGTTGACTATTATGTATATATTTTCGACTGTTGAAAGTAAACCCTCTTTCTTTTTTTGTTTGAATTTGTTGTTATGTAATAGTAATATTTCTAATAGAGGAGAAATAGATGATAGCTTTGGATCTTCAAATGAAAAAATATTTGCAATTTCTTCCAAGATTTCTAAGATTTCAGCTTTATTTCCTAATTCAATAAGTGAATTAATTTGAAAGGTATAAAATTCATTATTAAGTAAAACTATAAATGGTATTCCAAGATTTTTTACGCAAAATAATAAATCTTTTAATAGTTCACTTTGAGAGTTTTTATCGACGTTAAATATTGTTTGGAAAAATTCTCTTATATAGAAATGTTGATTTTCATATGATTTATGAAGTTTTTCTAATATTTGTAATATTTGACTTTGTTTATCCATTAAAAAATTATTATAACCAATTAATAATTTATATAATATTTAATATATAATATATAATTAACATAAACCAATTATCTAAATTAATATAAAATTTGAATATTAATTTTATTAACATATTATTTATTAAGTTCAATAATTAGCTTTATTAAATTATTAGAAAATAAATCAAGTCTTTAGCTCATCTTTATTTCTTTAACTTTTGGTGGTATTTCAATCCATATTCTTCAATTTCATCCCAATGTAAGATTTGATCTTCAAGATTCCAAAGCATAATATTTTCCTCTACTCTATCGGGGGTCATTTTTTTATTTTGTGCAAATCCTAGTTGAATTGCCATCTTAGCAACAGCATTAGTAACAGCAATTGGTACTCTTGAATCTAGTCCAGATGGGATAACATAGTCAGGGTTAAGTTCTTCAGGTTTGATTAAACCAGCAATAGCCATACTTGCTGCTTCCTTCATTTCAACAGAAATTTTGGTTGATCTTACATCAACTGCAGCTCTGAATATACCTGGGAAGGCTAAAGAATTATTAACTTGATTGTGGAAGTCTGATCTTCCGGTAGCAACTACGAAGGCTCCAGCCTTGTGGGCAAGATCGGGCATAATTTCTGGAGTTGGATTAGCTAAAGCAAAAATAATTGGTTTATCATTCATTGTTTTAACCCATTCTTCTTTTAGGGCACCTCCTGCAGAGAGTCCGATGAAAACATCAGTTCCTTTAATAATTTCTTCAAGAGTTCCTTCTTGCTTTTTTAAGTTTGTGAGTTGAGCGAGCCTTTCCTTGAATGGGTTCATGTTTTTGGGTCTTCCAGTATAAATAGCACCAGTTGTATCACAAATAATGAAATTTTTCATTCCATGATGAATAAGTAATTCAGTGACTGAAAGTCCAGCAGCACCAGCACCATTCATTACAACTTTTACTTCTTCGGGTTTCTTTCCAGCTAATTTAATTGCATTAATCAATCCTGCTAATACAACTATAGCAGTACCATGTTGATCGTCGTGAAAAACTGGGTAAGGAGTACAATTAATCAAAGTTTGTTCAACTTCGAAACATTCTGGGGCTTTTATGTCTTCTAAGTTAATACAGCTAAAAATAGGAGAAATTCTTTTGCAAACTTCAATCAATTTTTTAGGGTCTTTTTCTTGAACACAGATCGGAATGATATTAGTTCCTCCGAAAAGTTTAAATAAAATACTTTTTCCTTCCATAACTGGTAATCCAGCTAATGCTCCAATATCTCCTAGTCCAAGGATAGCAGTTCCATTGGTAATAATAGCACCTAGATTAGCCCTGCATGAATAAATATGAGATTTTAAAGGGTCTTCATGGAACATTTTGGAGAGACGTTCTAAATTATCCCAACATAATAACTTATCTAAGATTAAAATATTTCTTAAGTCAATTGTAGTTGAAGAACCAACAAATCCTCTATATCTTGCGTGAAACATTAAAGAATTTTCATTGTTTGACATATCTTTAGTGAAAACATTGTCTGGGAAGACATCAACCCATGATTTTGGTCCTTCTTGAATAAATCTTCTGAATTTGTTTCTAACATACTCGACACTCATTTCTCTGTTGTTTAAATTAACTTCCTTACTTGTTTGGCAAGAAAACTTGTTTTCTAATAGAAAAGTGGCTGAACTTCCAACTAATTCTTGGAGTAGTCCGAATACATCGTTATTTTCAAAACTAACTTTTTTTTCTTGTAAGCTATTGATAGCCATTTGGACTAAGTCATCTAGTCTTTTGTAGGATTGGGTGTCTAAGGCAGCTCTGATTAAGGCAGCATAAATAAGATTAATACTCACATTATAACCAGATTTTTTAATTTGCTCTTCGAAAGTTCTCTTGCATTGGCTTGAAATAGTAGCGAATTCGTGATGTTCTCCAATTTCTTTGTTATATTCATCTATTCTCTTTTGATCTACATTAATAAACTCAATTAAAGAATAAGCTGGCATTAAAACTTTAATTGTTTCTGCTAAAACTTTTCCATCAGGAATTAATTTATGATCTAGGACAATAGGGTAGCAATCAATATTTGCATAAATTTTATAATAAACACAAACAGCTTCTAAGTAAGGAATTGGCTCCATATTGTTCCAAGTAGTGTTATCGTAGTTTTTAAAGCCTGAAGAGTCAGTTACTACAATCATAGTGTTTAACTTATTTGTATATCTATAAGCTTCACTAAGGTTCTTTTGGATTTCTAGGCATGAAGCAGCAACTCCAGGAGTATATACTAAAGCTAAGGCTTGTGCATCTCTGACTGGAATTTTCATTCCCATTGTAAAAATACCTGAGTGTTTTTTGAGTATGTCTAAGTATCTGTTATAATTGCTGTCGTTCTCCATATTGTAAATAAAATAATAAATAAGGATTTTTGGTAATAAATAATATTAGTTGGAGATTATTTATATTTTTTAAAGGTAATTTTAATGTTATTGAAGTAAAACTTTTATAAATTAGTTATAGTTATATTGTTAATTGTTTTATATAGTTATATTACTTAATATTTAAACATCAGTATATTTTATTAAATTTAGTATGATACAATTAAATAATATATTTTAGAAATTAGACAACCTAATTCTTTTCAAATGGTCTAGATTATATTTTTGTAATGTCATTCTTATATATTTAATTGGTAATTAATTATTTTAATAGAATACAATTTAATTAAAAATACAATATTAAACTATATAATATTAATGGAAAAATTGTTTTCAGTCTTTCCTAAACAATATAAGCAATTTTTTCTGAAAAAGCCTAATCTAAATTTCAAAAATATTATAAAGCAGAATAATAATCGGATTAATAATATATCTTTATTAAGTTACAATATATTAGCTTCCGGCTATACCTCACCATCTGTATATTATTATGTTAAGCCAGATTATTTAGATGATGAACACCGCCTAAACATGATAACTTTTGACTTACTAAGTACTAATTCAGATATAATATGCTTACAAGAAGTCGAAAAGAAAAGTTTTGATTCCCATATTTCTAAAACATTAATAAATTATGAAGGAATATATTCAAAACGTGTTGGCTTAAACTGTGATGGTTTAGCAATTTTATACAAAAAGGAATTATTTAATAAAGTTGACTTCTATACAATTGATTTAAATAAATGTGATTCTAATTCAAAAATTCATATACCTTCTTTTGTAAAGAATCTAATAAAGACAAATAATATTGCTCAGATTTTAATATTGGAGCCATTAACTAAAGCCATGAAGGAGTCTATTGATTATTTAATAGTTGTAAATATTCATTTGCATTGGGATCCTACAAAAGAAATTATAAAATATTTACAAATGTCAGAAATATTAAATAGAGTTCATGACTTAAGAGAAGAAATTAAATTGGATGAATCATATAAGAAGAAAAATCCAATATTTATTTGTGGTGACTTTAACTCAACTCCAGAATCAAATGTTCTTAATTTAACTAAAAACTTATGTACAAGTACAATCAATAAAAATCTCAGTAATATTAACAATCTCAGCTACTCAGAAATCAATATTACAAATCTGTTTCATGAAATAAAAAAGAATACACATAATTTAAATTTGTTTGATCCTCATTGCGAAACAGATAAAAGTTATTTTACAAATATAAAAAGTGATTTCAAAGAGAAAATAGACTATATTTTATATTCAGAAGACTTTAAATTTAATTCAATTGACATATCAAACATAGAACTAGAAGAATATGTTTCGGAAATAGGACTTCCAAATTCATTTCATGGTTCAGATCATATTTTTGTAATGTCAAGATTTTATTTATAAAATAATTATGCATATAATTAATCTATATTGTTTAATTTTTTAAAATTTGGTAAATAATAGTTAAATAGAATGTTAAATATGTAATTAATTTGTAAAAAAATGTAATAATTATTACTATTACTATTAAATTAACTAATAAATGTATCAAATAAATTCCTTTTCAACTATTAATGAGGTATTATCCTTTAATTTAAATATCTTTTTTTCTACGAGAACATCTTTATCATTACATTTTTTAAGAATTTTAGAAATAGTTACTGATTCATATTCTTCTGGTTCAAGTTTATCATAAAAATTAACTTTCTTTTCAACGACTTGATTATCCGAGAATTTATTAACTAACTTTTTAAATCTTCCTTGATTAATTTCAGGAGGATATGGATATTTCATAGTAGACTTATCAAAATAGGTTTTATTCTTTGGTCTAATTCCACCAACATATGTTAAAACAGTAACATATTTAAATTCTTTATGATTTCCTGAATATATCCCTAATAGTTTTATTTCTTCATTAAATAAATTTTCTCTGTGTTCTCTATCAGTAAAACCATCATCAATAACTAATGAAATGATTACCTCTTCTGCTGTTTTAGATCCAAAATTAATATTTTCTGCACAAATATTCTCCCATTCACAGTATCGTTCTATTCTCGATGATAAGTCATCACCATTAGATGATATAATGTCTACTGATCCTCTTGGGCCTATATCCCGTACGTGATCTTCTGATGCTTGGCTTAAATTTTCATCAAAAGTTAAGTTATCTACTGGCTTTCTTTTTGATAAGTATTCAATTGCTTCTTCAAAAGCTTTTTTTCCTTCGAATGTATAGACAGGAACTTCACCTGGTAACTGCAGGTAGTTGCCTTTTATATATTTCATTTGATCTTTAATTAGATCAATATATGATTGAGGATCGTTTCGGATTTTGTTATGTTCGTATAGTATATGTGAAATTAGTGTTTTATATTCTTTTTGGTTCATTTATTTTATTTTATTATTTTAGGTTATTTGTTTTAAATAAATTATTTAAAATTATCAAATTATCCCCAACCAAAAAATATGATTAATATTATTAATAATATTAATAATATTAATTGATTAGTCTGTATAAACTTATATTCACTTTGTATGATTTATTAAGAAATACTTATATTAAAAGTAATATTTCATTTTAAATTTCTTACAAATATTAACTTTAATTATATAATCATATTATATTATCTTATTATTAAAATTGTAATAAAATACTTAATTAATTTTATTTATTATTTTTACTTCTACTATACATATTATATAAATATTTTAATTAAATATAATTAACAATGTTTAAAACCAATGAAAAAATGGATTTAGCTCCACATAAAAACATTTTGTTTAAATCTAGGTTCGACCTACAAAACAAAGTTAACAGTAAAAAATATTTTAATTTTATAAGGTTTACGCGAACAAAGAATTAGACTACATCAAAAGTCACTTAACTGTACAAGAGAATACGCAATCAGATATGTCGACTATAAAAATTACCAAATGGGTCATTATGCAATTCGTAATATAAAATAATATAATATTAATAAAGAAACAACTGCTGGTTTACTTTTTATGGCTGTCGGTAGAAAAAATGTCCTTAGAGTCGCTCAAAGCCATGGATTCCTTCTCAAAAACTATAACTACTATCCCTTAGTAGGAGGATCTTTTTATCTTGGATGGAAGTTATATGACAAATTAAGAGGCTATTACCTAAACTTTGATAGTACTGAGTCAAACTTACATTGGTATACTGATTATGCAGAAAAGTTTCAAATTAAAAAGACAGATAATATAACTAATTGGGAAGATGATTTGTCGTTAACACCAATGGAAAAGCTTTATAAAGAAATGCAAGAAAATACCTATAAGTTAAAACTAGAAAATGAAAACTTAGTATTTAAAAGACAATCTAAAGATAGAGATGATACTTTCTACATTGCAGGAAAAGTCAGAAATTTAGAAAATATAATATTCTTATCAGAGGAAGAGCTAGCTGAAATTGATACTCCTGTAAAACTTCAAATTAAACTTGATTCTGTTGACACAACAAACAAATTTAAAAATAAATCACTTGCCGAGATTGTTGATGAATATCATAAAAACATTGAAAATTACAAACTTTCAGTAGAAAACTTAAAAAAGTTTAGATCAGACAAGGACAAGTTACTTGGCTTACCATTTTTAATGAGAAGGCTACAACAATATCCAGAACCCTCACCAAACACTTGGCAATATGATTTATTTACAGAACTATACGGTGAAGAGTATCTTGTTATGAAAGGATTCCTAGAGTCACAAGAAAAAATAAACAAGTACAACTATCATAAATTTCTTCATCCTTCTGTAATTGCCAAATTCGATACTGACTCCGAAGAATTTGATATGTATCTAAGAAAGCTACATTATAATTCATTTACCGATAAAGAAATTAGAGAACAAAGAAGAGAGTTCTTTTGTAAGAATTATATGCCATTATTGAACTTAGTTAATGATAAACAATTAGGTAATTAAAAATATAAATAGTTAATGCTTATGCTTGATTATTATTTTAATAGGTTATGACTTGGTTAACTATCTTGAAAATAAGAATAGAAACAAAAAACATGAACGCTATCTATATAAGAACTATTCAGGAGAAAATGAGCAAAAGTTATTCAGGCTTACTGAAGAATATAGATTTTTAAATAAGAGTAAATCTAATCTATTCAATATTCAATATTCTACAATTAATAAAAAACGAATTGGTATTAAACCTGAAGAATTAAACGAACTCTTAAGCAACCCTCAAAAAAAAAGAGGTAAAATTTAATTTAATTTAATTAGAAATGTTGGAGGCAATGAGCTATACATACCCAAATTATAATACTCAAACTCATATTGATAAACTTAACGACGCTGTAGAACGAACAAGTTTCAATAAAACTTTAGAGGCCCTCCATGTTGATTTAAAAAAAGAAGAAAATTTAGATGTGGATAAAATTATCAAACTTCAATACCAAATTCATCATACTGATGAAGATGAGCATCTGAATAGTTACAATACTCAATATCCATATGGAGACAAAACAACCACGAATATGCCACATGGAAAAATTCCTCTTAACTTATTCTATTATAATCCTATTATTGACTTTTCTGACTACAAATCTGAGTTCCCAAATCTCGGAATGATTTCTCCAAAGATGAATAGAACCGAGTTCTTTGTTAATAATATAAGTGAAGAAATTATGAATAAATTCAAAAGACAATATCATAGTCCAAAAAGTGTTGCGTTTAATCAAACGATTATTCCTATTATTCATGGAAAGGATGAAGAAATGGCACAGTTTGTAAGAAAGAGATCAAACAGAGAAAGATATCTAATGAGCATTGAAACAACATCGATGGAGAAAAACATTACTAACTTTTTAGAAGAACAAACCGACAGAGATGTTTCTCAAGTAACAGATGATGAAATGGACCAAGCCTTATTCGAAGCTCAATATACAAAACCTCCAAAAGACTCGACTGCTTATAAAAGTAATATACTTCAATAAACAAATTACTAATTTAACAACTAAATAATTATTAGACATGTTAAAAAGAAATCAACTTGAAATGAGTGAATTATTCAAAGTTGTAGATTTTGAACCAGTTGAACACTGGGCTGATCCTCCACAAAATGTTCGAGACGGTAAATTTAATTATATTATTATATAATATTATTTAAAATATTTAGAAAGATACAAGATGCAAGAGATGACTGATAAGTTACAGTATAACGACCCACTATATCATTTATTCACTGAAGTCGAACATCCAGAAGCTTTAAGAAATGTGTTAAGAAAATGGAGATCCGGAGCTGAAATCAAATTCAAGATGCCATATTACCCACAAGCTAAAAAACCAAATGATTCATTAAGATTCTAAGACTCTAAATTAAGTTGGATCATCATTTCCAATTCAAATTATTTAATTTAGTTAAACGATTTAAATTAACATTTAAAGAATTAATAAATCTTTTAAATTATTTCAAATCTTTTCTATTTTAATATATTAATTATATATAATATTTTCATATATGGTATTATTTAAAATGAGTAATCAATATGTAGCTTATCTTTTTGTATATGTGTTTTATTTCTTTTTAGGAGCAGGCTTCTTTTCATCCTTTTTAGCTTCTTCTTTTTTCGGCTCTTCTTTTTTTGGTTCTTCTTTTTTCGGCTCTTCCTTTTTTACTTCCTCTTTTTTAGGCTCATCTTTTTTAGCATTAGAATTCTTAGGATCAGGTTTAGCATTTTTATCATCTTTTTTTACATTTTTCGGGTCATCCTTTTTAACGGTTTTATCTTCTACTTTAGGTTCTTCCTTTATGTCTTTATTATCTACACTTTTGTTTAATTTCAATTCGTCAACTAAATACAATTATGTAAATTTAAGTAAAACTAAGTAAATAATTTACAGCTGCTATTTAAATTCTTTCCATCTTTATCTTTAGTTTTTTTGGCTGAATGACTTCTTTTTCCTTTATCTTTTTCATCAATTTTAAAACCTTCTGATTTTTGTTTTTCTTCGTGGTATTTCATTATTTTTTCTTTAATTTCTTTTTGTTTTTGAAGTTTCCTATTTTGAAATATTAATATAATATAGTTATATTAGTTTTGTAAATTCTTACCATTTCTTTTCAAAGTTTAAAACTAAATAAGCTGAATACTCGAAAACATCACCGGTTGGTAAGCCGTGTTTACAAAAATTGGTTAATACATCTATAATAATTATAATAGTTAATAATAGTTAAAATTATTTCTTTTATGATTTAAATTACATTTATATGCATCTAACATTCCATTCTTTGCAAGTATTTTTTCAGCTAAATATTAAATAAAGTTAATAAAATATTACTTACAATGCTTTTCAATAGATTTCTTTGATGACGCGTTTTGATCTAATAAAGTTGAGTTGTTTAAATTTTTATCTTTATCTTTATGATCAATAGGTATTTTTGGTGTAGACATTTTAATTAATTATATAACTTTTAAAAAATTTATAATGTTTGATAGTTAATATTTCTATTAAATTAAGTTATAAATGTATTATATATTATAAATGATAATTTGATTATTGAGTTTATTATTATATTTAATAGATTAAATAATTTACTCAAATAATTAAAATTCGAAATCTCTTTTGCTTTTGCCAAATCTAAATAAAAATTAAATGATAAAATTAAATATAGAATATTGTATGTATTGTATGCATAATATGCATTATAGCAGCTTACTTAAATGAATTTCTTATTTCGGCAGTAAAAGATTTATTATCATATGAACCAGGACCTGGTGTCTTATTTTTTAATTTGAAAATAGCTCCTTGTCTATTTGTTGTTCCAAATCTTAGTATATAAAATTTATAATTTTATTATCATTTTATATAATTTATTTACTTAAATATTGGTGATCTTTGCATTGTATTTTCACATGTTGATAAGACCTCATATTTATTTGGTCCTGGAATATTCACTCTTGTATTAACGAAATCATTATCTCTTCTTGATTTTCCGAATCTAATTATGAATTATAAATGAAATGATAAATATTATATAAGTAAATACCTATAAAACAAGGGTTTTTTATACATATTTTCCGAAATAGTATATTTTGGTCCAGGAACATAATCATTCGAAGCAACTCTTAAATTATAATTTGAGTTATTCATAGTATATTTAGGACCTTCAACAGTAACGAGTGGTAGATAGTCATATGATCCAGGTCCTATTCTATCAGGCGAAGTAGATTGATCATGAAAACGTCTTTTTGTCTTAGAAAAACTAATATAGTTTTATGATATATAGTAATAATAATGTTATTACCTATTTTTGTGCTTACAACACTTTTCAATATTATTAGTAATGTTAAATACTCCAGGGCCTGGAATTTCATCATACATTTTATTTGTTCTGTTAAATCTGGCTTCTTTTCCAACACTTTATATTTATATTTATTGATATTTTTAATAATAATTATACCCAAAGGCTGGAAATGAAAATTCGTTTGAATATTTTAAATTATAATGACCTGCTCCTGGCTTGTGTTTTTCTCTTATTTTATTTGGTAATAAATCTACTAGACCTGATCCAACTTTCATTAAATTATTTATATAACTTAATTAAATAAAATTAAAAATTAATTTAATTAACAACGATAATATTAATTAATATTCTCTTTCGATTAGATTGAAATTAGGGGATTGGGGATTGGGGATTGGGCCCAATCCCCAATCCCCAATCCCCAATCCCCAATAATAGTTATATGTTATCTGTTAGTTAATTATAACTAATAACCAATATATTATAAATAATATAAAGTAATCAAAATTAATTATTTTATTATATAGATATATAAATGGGGA
>Ga0100378_1006236_pt1 | contig 10800 bp, 7 predicted proteins | sample CryGeymeta201502_FD_81535 | JGI IMG/M metagenome (GOLD analysis project Ga0100378, IMG submission 81535) | Groundwater microbial communities from Crystal Geyser aquifers in Utah, USA - Crystal Geyser metaG 2015-02 | ecosystem: Environmental > Aquatic > Deep subsurface > Groundwater | place: USA...
AGAGGAAGAAAGAATCAATGGGTATTTGCCTTATACCTTGAAATTGCCATTACTGGTGGGGGATCCCAATGGAAGTTTGGAACCAGACAGTGACCGATTTTACATCCTATCTAGTCTCCTTCAATTCATCACAGGATGCCGCTCGCGACCCCTTCCAGATGGTGTCCTAGACGCTGCCCGAGAGTGGTTGCGTGATTTTGCGCACGAGCACAATCAGACGACAAAGAAGTATTATCATTTAACTGATCAACAACGAAAAGCTGTGGAGAATTGTGTGTTCAGGCACAAACTGATTTTGATTGGTGACAAGACGCTCAAAGATACTGTATTGCCAGCAAAACACTGGACGCTCAAGCAAGCGCAAAAGCGGGGTTGTGCATGTTGTGCTCCTGAAGAGGAGGACGAGGCAGAAGAAGAAGCGCAGCGTGGAAATATGACCAGCAACACTGGCATTAGCAACAGAGATGATGACAGACCTTCGGCAAGCTCGGGATTTATCGACGGAAAAACATCTTTTGCCTTCGATCCATCTAAATTTGGAGAACCAGCACCGGCGGCTAATAAGAAGCAGGCGTATGTGGATGGCAAAAGTGCATTTGCTTTTGATCCTTCCAAGTTCTCGTAACTCGCAGTCTTTGCAGTCTTTTTTTTATTTTTGTGTCGTCAATGCGTTGTTAAGAGTGATGACCTGGATTTTATGGAAGGGGGCTTTAAACATTTTTGATCATCTGCTGTTCAGGCTTGGAAAATTGTGAAGGTTGCCAAATTTTGCTGGTGTAGATACTATTAGGATTTTTAGAAAGTATTGAAGTTGAACGATTTAGTCACACCAGCTAGTTAGCTGGCTACTCATAGCAGCCAAATGTGGATAACAATGTTTTAAAAAGCTTGCGCTATTGAGAATGAAAATCCAATTTCACCCTACCTCCTCTTCTTCTCTCCAAATTTTTCTACAATTCTTGTCATATCACTAAAATCTTTGACGAACCAATCGGCAGCGTCTTCCACAGCTGGTCGCACCACTACTCCTCCAAAACCAATAAAAGCATCGGCTGGTGGTTTGGCCTGGGCATCGGTTGCACCATCGCCTATCATTAACATAGTGGTGTATTTATGTTCCTCCTTGATCTTTTGCAAGGCCTTGGGTTTTCCCATATCTGCACTGGTTGGTTCGTTTGGATCAAATCCCGCGTAATTTCCTTCGTCGTCAAACAGAATAGTATTGGCAAAAATTCGATCTTTGGCGACTGCTACCTGAAAAGCAATCGGTTCGATCATGATGCGAAATCCTCCACTGACAAAGTACACATCCACACCGTTTTCCGTGAGCGCTTCGATCAACTCGCTCACACCTGGCGTTACTTGAAAAGGATTCTCTTCTACACAGGCCAAAATGGATTGTTTCGAAGGCTTCAACAGCTCCAGTCGTTGCTTGAGCGCATCTTGAAATTTTTGGGATCCCTCCATGGCCTGCCTGGTTAGAGCAGCGACGGCTTCACCTTTGCCCAAATATTCGGCAAGCACATCGATGCCTTCTTCTGCAATGACGGTCGAGTCAACATCGAAACAAACAGCATCCGCTTTTGCAAGTGTTTCCATGGCTAGAGCGACATTGCGACCCACAAGTGGAGTGGAGGAGGAGCTGGCAGACTGGAAAGATTCCAAAATTGCGTCTCCCGTTGGAGATGAAGTTGTCATCATGAGAGGGACTGTGCGGCCAGTGAATGCACGAACGGTTGGCGTTGTGATCTTTTGGGGAGTACTGGTTGAAACAACAACCATTGGATTTGTTACCAAAGAGGAAAAGGCTCGTGCACTATTGAAACTACTACCAAGGCGAGTGGTGCTTCGACAGCCGATAAAGCCCGCACTGGAAGGTATTCTTTGCGAATAGGAACGGAGCGCTGTAGCTGTAGCAGCGAAATGGTTCATGCTTTGAGTGGATTGGACGAAGTATATGGCTAATGAAATAATATAACGGGAAAAGCTGAGGCGCATATGTTCGTTTATAGGATGACGGGAGAAAAGTACAGTAGTCGTCTGCTTCTTTACTACCAGGTAAACTACTGTAGATAGACACTCCGAGAAAAACTGTCTTGTTATTTGTTTGTGGTCGTCATCGTTGCTTGAAAAGCTTGCCGGACGAATAGGATGTGACAGAAAATGTGGCCGAGATTCATTCTTGTGTATTCGGAGGGACGGTTGCAGTCATCCTGGGCAATTATTAACACACCGCAGCTATTCAGGCCTACTAGCAGCTAGCTAGTAGTAGTCTAGTAGGCCTCATCACAACTCACTACGACAAGAGAACTATGCATTGGATTAAATAATAGTGCACGATCGAATTGTGTTCTCCGGTGACTAAAGTTATGATCATAGCTATTACTACTGGTAGATTGTTAGTAGAGAATTGATCAAGCTGGCCTGTCAACTTTTTTACGTATACACGCTTGTTACCAGAACAAGCCGAAAATGGAGAGAGAGAGAGAGAGAGAGAGAGCGAAGCCTCATCGGAACACGATGCATTTTTTTGGTTTCAGCGAAATTTTGGACTCGCAAAGGCACAGGCGAAAAAACACGCATTTGTTTGGGTGTGCTTACCTATGTTTTACAGTACCTTTTATGGATAATTGTAATAAATTGCAGATGTTTCCTGCTGTAGCCATGCTCAAAGTATAGACGTCGGAATGCAAAGCCGGAGGAGGGTGGGATTGGCTGGTTTGTGTTGGGACGATGCTACTAGTAGTCGATTGCTAGGATTAGATGGTATCATCAATATTTTGCGGAAGCAAGTTAGGTTCGGCGCCACAACCTACCACACTACTACTACGATCATAATAGTAGACAACCCATCATGTGGTGCTGTTCTTGTTCAGTTTGTTTTGGACTTTGAGTCACGCAAAAAGGGATCGTAAAAACATCATAATAAAAAGTTCAAAAATGTGCATATCGACGACTAAAGAAGTCGAAAACTTCACAAGAAAGCAACTGAAGACTGAAGCCACTACAGTGGCTACCAGGAACCGACAACAACAATATATCATAATAACAGCATTAACAACAACAATAAGAAGCAGAAACCACAAACACCATACCACATCGAAAACATCAATAATACCGACAGAACAGCATTAATCCATTCTACAAGGAATTGAGAATAGCCGAGTAGCCGAGTAGCCACGTCCCTGCTAAAATGAACGCATCAACTACACCACCGAAGAAGTACGTGAAGATTAGTGGTGTGACCAAACTTAATCCAGAATACAAGATTTGGAAAGAAAATCAAACTGGAAAGCCAGCTACAACTGTCGCCTATCCGGATCAGGCGCTCCCTGTCGTCTCCAACATGGAAGATCACGAAATGTTCAGCGCTGCCAGTGTCGCAGCTGGTGGCTCAGAGGTACCCCTTGCCGAATCTACTGCCGCCACTATTGAAATGATGCAAGAACCCGAAATCTGCCTCGAGGCTGGGATGCAAGCAGACGAAATGGTGGACCAGCTAGGAGCCATCTTGAACAAATATGAATGTCCCATTGGGTTAGCAAACAAACTCATGGCGCTGACGGAGTTCGAAACGCTAGAGTTTATGGTTGATGACAGCGGTTCCATGTCTCTTATATCTGATACCGTGGACACCCAGAAACGTCCGCAAACTCGGTGGCGCGAGGCGCAGAGTCGTTTGAAGTCCATGACAGAGATTTTGGCATACGTGCCCTTTAATCAGATCCAGGTCTGTTTTCTAAACCGCCAGGAACGATTGACGCTGTCACGGAACGGACGGGACCCCAAAACTTTTTTGAATGATGCGTGGCGTCAGATGGATCAAATTTTTTCTAGGGGACCCACTGGTAGTACACCTGTGCTTGAGCGAATGCGGGAATCATTTGCCAGAGGAACCGGAAAGAATGTCGCCAGATACTTGTTTTGCGACGGCTTGCCAAACGGCGGAAATTCTGCCAAAGCCGAGATTGTCAAGCTTCTCTTTAATCGTCAAAATCCAGAGGGGAATCCAATGACCTTTCTCAGTTGCAGCAATGAAGATGCTCAGGTGGAGTGGATGAAGGACGCGGAAGAAATGGTGTCCTATTGTGCAGAATTCGATGATTTCGACGATGAGGCCAAGGAAGTTTACCGTGACCAAGGTGCTGCTCTACCATTTTCGTTTGGCTTTTATCTTATCTGCTCCCTTGTTGCAGCGATGAATCCAGGTACATAGATCGTTTAGCTGCTGCTTTAATGACTGCCGTCTGTTGTGGCTTTTGTCGTGAGCATAGAAAACTCATTGTCATTTTTCTCGTCGTCTTTCCACTGTTGTGTACTACTATTTGGCAGATGATCTCGATGCTATGGATGAATCCGTTCCTTTTACAAAGACCACGCTGGACAATTTACTCGGAATTGAGCACAATGAAGAAAGCTACCGGCACTACTTTAATTGCTTCATTGAAGCTCAAAGGAATCGCACCGTGGAACTGGACGACTACGGCCGCCCAAAAAGGACAGATGAATTGAAAAAGAGCTTCAATTGGCAAGATCTTTATCAAGATTTTCTTAGAGCTCCATTGGCCAGTCAGATTCCAGCCGTTCAGCAGTTTAAGAACCAATTGAAACAATAAACACTTTTTTAAGAGCGAAGGATCGTTTCGTCAACGCGGGAGTCAACATCACTATCCAATCTATCGAAAAAAGAAAAAATGAAAGTTTGCACATGTTGGGGGTAACCTCAACCTCTTCAACACTACTGTAATCCGTGGGGGGAAAGAGAGGGAAAACCAGACACAACCCTCTGATGTATCTATGATTATAACAACGTACTCGGAGTACCAATTTTATGTAGCGGAGTAACAGCGATTCATACTGCCACTAATTTTGGTTCGTCGTATTCCGAGTAGCTATTAGTACTGTACCGTACAATAGTAGTAACTATATTATTATGTGTACTAGTATGTGGTAGCTACTACTCGCTAGCTACTACTAGTAGTAGCAGATGGCGACGTTCTGTTTGCGCTTTTTTGGGTAGTCTACTACCTGGTAAGTACCAGGTACCTGGTAGTAGTGGTACCTGGTACTCACAATGTTTCACGTTATATGTGTGGGTCCAAAGGCTCAACCAACCAACGGCTGGATGATTGGCACTGGTACCAGGTACCAGTGTAAAACAAAATTTGATACAGCAACGATTACAGATTAATGCTTGAATATTGAATCACCAGAACTTGCCCCGGTTGTAGTGTTAGCGACCCCTATCTTTCTCGAGACCATGGTTTTCACCCCACGCCGCCACAACAAAATATTAACCCATCGAGCATCAAGCCGAAGATCGGGAGGAGACACTGAGAACGATTCTTGTTTTGAGCGAGACAATGATGTGGATGAAGATGACACGCCTACAGGCGACAATAAGAAGAGAACTCTCCGATCATCCCCCCAGGGAGCACAGCAAAGTCCTGTGTCTTCTCCAGGCTCTGCTACGGGAATACCGTCACCTTCGTCGTCACTATTTCAGCCATCGTTCCAGATGAATGGTAAGATAAGCCATTACATGAGACGGCGTCAGAAGAAGCGAACCAATGCGACTGCTAGACGGAAAGAACTATCGATACTACTGCTGGGTTTGATGGCAGTGGGAGGATCTTCGCTGTGGTTCGTACGGCAGGCATCGTCTACGAAAGCGAATGCTGTCGCCGATTTTGGTTCAAGACGAGCTACTGTTTCTGCCGGTGATGACGACTCTATGTTTCAACTCTATTCAATGGATGCACCGGCATCCTGCAGTTCAACTCTTGACGAAGCAGATGTGGATTTTACGCTCGTGACACAAGTCAGCACCGACCGGATCTGGATGATGGAACACCATTGTCGTCGCTGGCAATTCGCTAATGAAACCTTTTATCCCATGTCCGTTGCTGTATTGACCAACGAAACGACCCAAGAAATCCAACGGCAACTGCAAGAAATGGGATGCGATGTCGAGAACATCGTAACGGTGCAGACCCTGCAGGCGTCTCTCTTTCCAGAAGATGATTATCCCATCAATAGGTTACGGAACATGGCGCTCTCGGCAGTCAAGACAAGTCACGTTGTCTACATTGATGTTGATTTCTGGATTAATCGAGATTTGTCCGCCATTCTGCAATTTCCAGAGGTACGGAGACAGTTAGCCGAGGATCCCAAGTCCACTTTGGTGATTCCTGCCTTTCAGCTAGCGCGTCAGTGCCCTGAGTGGAGAGAATGTCCCGACGAAAACATCCCAGAAATGCCTCAAAATCTGCTAGACATGAAACGTCAAATTTTGTCGCACCAGGTAACACGCTTTGACCCAACCAATCGCGGCGGACACGGTAGCACGAGATATAAGGACTGGTTCAAACAGAACAGAGTAGATGGAAAAGTTCTGATTGAAATTGACTGCTTCTTGTCCAATCGTTACGAACCATATCTCGTCTTTCGGTATTGTCGGGAGCTGCCTCCCTTCCAGGAACCCTTTTCGGGGTACGGAAAGAACAAAATGACGTGGGTTATGCAGCTCCGGCGCATGGGTTATCGATTTTGGCAGCTTGGCAAGGGTGCATTCGTCATTCATTAACCGCATTTGGATTCGCCCTCGCGGATGGCTTGGAACAACGCCCCTGACAAACGCAACGATCCTACTGTCAAGTGGCAAGCATACAAGAGAGGACAAATGGATCACCTTTTTGTACATTTTCGAAAGTGGTTACAAGAGAAAGTTCCAGACTTGACACGAACCTTTTTTTGCGAAGATAAGCTCAATGATGATGCTCGCTTGTGGTACGATCGAAAGGCCTTTAACAGGAGCATATCGTTGAGGTCATAAAGCTAAGTATCTTTCTATCTATGCTCGTCCACAAAACCGAGCAAAGCGCAATAAAATCTTCTTTGCAAGATGTAACTCGACGGACAGCCACCTGCCACCTCCTTTCGGTAGCTTAGCGCCGCCTTTCTGTGAATCATATTTGACCATCACGGTTTGAAGCCGTTCGCACTCTCGTCTACAAGCCATCAAGTCGAACCTACGATATACCTCGGATGCCACGCTTGCTTCACTGGGAGTGCATCCGGCATTTATCACGCAGCGCTGGTAAACAAAACGCGGCACTGGCTCAAAGTAGACGAGCGCAAGAGCTTGCATGCATAGATTGGAAATGAAATTATTAGTTAATACTACTTGCAGATGCAAATCCTTGTACTAACGTGCTGTTCAAATTGACCGGGCATGCAAAACGCTTTGTCCACCTTCGCCAGGAGCTGGTAAACGACTTTACTGCAGCGCTTACCCCCTACGTGTCTGTTTCGCCCAAAATATTTCCTCCCGACAAAAGGTTTCCATGCAAGGATAGTGGTACACAATGAATTTTCATTCTGTACGCAGGGGGTGCTTCTGAAAGATGACTCCGGAATGATGGACATGCTGACGGGGAAGGGGACAGGGGCTCGCAGGTTGTGCATTACCATCTTCTCCTTTCTGCGCTATTCGAAGTAAAGAACAGTGCATTTTCAATCAGGTTCCTCGAATTGCTCTCATCACGTGCCAGCAAGGTAAACAGCTACAGACTGTATTATTTGATGGAATAGTATCATATAATACTAGTACTAGCTAGCTTGCTTGCACGAAGGAGCTGTCTCGTGCGTTTTACCATAAGGAGACTTTTGCCCACGAACCAGACCCCTCTCTCGTTCGTTTTTTATTAACCATAAGCATTGGCCTCAGTCTGGCTTCACCAGAAAGAATTTTGCTTGTCTTTGCTAAAGTACGTTCTTGTTCCATGTTCGTACGTATTACTAGTACGAGTACTGCCTAGTTTGATTGTGGCCCACCTGGGCTGATTTTGGCAAAACGGCCTATTGTTGTTTGTTTCCGGCCTTACCTCTGGTTCACTCGATACTCAACACTACTAATATTATTATGAAAAAAGAATGCCGATCGACATCCGCTGGCTACGAAGTCCTGATGATGCCAAGCAGGTTTCTATTTGGCAGTCTTTGCGACGTCGGCCTACTAACAGTAGCTCGAGCAATGAGGGTAGCGGCGAAGGATGTTTTAGCTCGACCGCAGTTGCACCGATAGACGACGTCGACGTCGACATTTCTCACATTTCTGATGTGGATATAATAGTCGATAAATCGAAAAGTGCCTGCAAATGCAACGAAGTACAACATGTGATTCAAGTCGATCGGGATTTTCGTCTAGCTCAGAGAAAATTGGACACATATAAGAGTTTCTGTCGACAGGAGCGAAAAAGACTAGATCGTGAAAAGCTGCAAGCGTACCAACAAGAATGTGACGAACTCGCAACGATAGTAAAGGATTCATTGAACAAGATTGCGAATACGATTGATGAAATATTGTTATCAAATTTTTCTGGCATGGTGTCTCAAGCCACAAAGGCTTCCAAGGATGTTCCAGAAGTAGTAGTGACAAGCAAGACGACTGGAATTTTTCAGAGCTTCTACTACCGACGTTTGATTGAAGTAGGTGCATTAGATGTCATCGGAGATCTGACAGATTTGTCATCAGGCAAAAAAAGTAACACAAGACATCAGTCAAGTCTCTTATGCTGGACAGGATTAGGTCAAGATTGGGCCTGTGCGATATCTAACTGCCTGAACTCGCATTTTACAAATGGGACCCATCCGACAGAGCAACAACAACTACTTCAGCTCCCCCCCCAATTGCCACTGGAGCACGATATTCTACACGCATTGCTTGGTTGTAGCAAATCTGTACAAGGACAGTGTTGTATTTGTTCCAGTGTTTCAATGGATGTTTCCGCATCTGTAGCCCAGGCACCTTCATGGTTGGGCTTTCTTCGGATGAAGTTTGCAGATCAAACAGTCGGCGACAAGCAATTACCCAAATTCATATACTATTCTTGCCGCGAAAGAACTCAGGTTCGCGCTCTCGCTGCTGGAGAGGATACTGCTACTACTATGCCTTCTGTCATTGATCCTCGAGAAGAACATCGGCGAGAATCCTTTCCAGATGGAAGCACATTCAAATTCGAGGCAAGCTCTACTCAGCTGGATGTCCACCACATACTTGTATTGACACCCTCGACTTACTTTGATTCCAGATGTGTCCAGAAAAATTTGGCTGATAGATTGCTGTCTTTTTACCAGTCGCTGCTGCCAGCTCACGTTGTTACTGACAGTGCAATGGTTGGAAGAGTTGTTGTTCGGCAACGAGTAGTGTCGCCATTGGATCTGCTCTCTGCAGAAGCCAGCAGAATTTTGATTGAAGGATACCTTCTCAAGCAAAAAAAATCAGAAAGGAACAATGGTAGCGAAAATGGCAGTTGGATTGTTCTGGGTTATCTCTCCAACTTTTCCGACTACCCAACGCGAGCTTGTCGCATTAAGAACAATCAACAGCAATTTTGTCATGTTCTTCAGGGAGTTCTCTGCAGCCTTCCCGAAACGATGCGTTGGCTGACTTGTCACGGTATACGTCCTGCAAAGAATAGCGAAAACAATGAAGGCTGCTGGAATATTTTTCTATCCGATTTCTTGGCGCAGAATTTTCCTCGGCATTATCCCAATCCGCTCGTGCTACCGCAAGTTCGAGCCTTGGATAAGACGAAGCGTGGACGTGTACAAATTCGTACCCTTCGAACATTGCAAACGAATAAAATGTCGCCAATATGCAATTGCACTGACAGCAACGACGTATCGCTGCAGCCTCCTGTCGCAAAGAACAACGAGGAAAACAAACCAAGGAGAGCGGCTCGAATCGTACAGGTAGCGCCTTTGGTGAAGCTGACCGCTACGCAGATTCAGGGCGAAGCACTGTCATCGCCTCATGACTTTCTTTTTTAAATAGTGAGCTGATTTTTGATGAGAGATTCATCTAAACAATAGACTAGAACACTACAAAAATAGAAGTTGTTTTGTGTTTTGTACGTAGTACCGTGGTATGGCACGTAACCTGCGGGTTAAAATCTCCCGTAAATCCTATCGCTACTGTATCTAGACCAGTCGTAGTAACCTCATGTTTCGTCAAAGCTCTTTATCAACACCTTCATGGTAAAAGCAAGTTCAATTTTGTTTTTATCAAATTTAATAATACACAATACACAGTACAGCAGCTGAACAAACAATCTGAATTATATTCTGACCATGCCGTTCACCTCTAAACGGCCCTTCACCTCGAAGGATCTTTCCAGCAGCAACCGGTCCCTGAATGGTGAAGGACCGGATGCCAAAAAGGCCAAGAAAAGTCCATCGAGTCCTCCTAAACAGTCTAGTTTACACCATTATTTTAAACCGGCCAAACCAGCAGCTTCTAATGACAGCGACAAAAATAACGAGTCTGACGCGAACAAAAAATCTGCAGTGCCTCAGTCGACTCAACAAATATCGTTGGGTACAGTTGGAACTAACACTAACACTGACATTGGCAGCAACGACGTAGGTGGATACACAAGTAAGAATGGCAAGGACAAGATACCAGATCCGATCATTCCCAATAAGGTTTCTCCGGATCCAAGAGCGAGGTGGAAAGTTGTGAAAAATTGCATGTTGGTGCGCTGCATTTCCAAGGAAGAACCTCGCCAGAAAGCCGCGGCTTTTGATGTAGACGGGACTATCTTGACCTGGCGGATTGCAGGATGGCCATCACAGCTTGAGCATTACGAACTGTGGAATTCGACACTTATTTCCAAACTCCAGAAGTTGCACGACGAGCAAGCTATGAAGCTGGTGTTGTTTAGCAACCAGGGTGCAGTCCGGTCTGCCTTTGAGGGGAAAAAGGCAACTCATGTCAAGGCGCTTTTCGAATGGATA
>Ga0100378_1006237_pt1 | contig 10799 bp, 12 predicted proteins | sample CryGeymeta201502_FD_81535 | JGI IMG/M metagenome (GOLD analysis project Ga0100378, IMG submission 81535) | Groundwater microbial communities from Crystal Geyser aquifers in Utah, USA - Crystal Geyser metaG 2015-02 | ecosystem: Environmental > Aquatic > Deep subsurface > Groundwater | place: USA...
ATGTTGATCCGTCTCCTGTAAACACATCCAAGTAGGCTTAAAGTTTTTCCTCTTATCTGACTATATCTTCAAGGGATGTCAACCTTTCCAAACGAGAAGGGGTCGGCAATTCGGCAACTGTCTCATCCTCGCTTTCTAATTATTTTTTAGGATTATCCCTATTTTTTGATCCTTGTTCGATGTCGTTGTGTTTCTCGATCTGCGAGAAATTTGATTGATCGAAAGAGGACTTTTCCGATTCCAGCCTTGAATTGAGAATTTTGACCCCTGTTGCTCCATATGAATTAACAAGATCAATTTCGAGAAGATCAGCAATGTCTTAGAGGGTCAGTAGGAGGCGGTCGTCGGAGAGAGACTGTGTGCGGCAAAAGAAGGGACAGCCTTAGGCCAGTTAACTCTCTACTTCATGGAGGTTGGTGTGTTTGGGGAAGGAAACCTCAACGATTATGGGTTCTGAAGGGAAAGGTGATGTTTGCATTTTAAAAACTAATTATTTACCTCCAGAAGAGTTATTTATGACGTTTGCCTATAATACTACCACTTGCATGTGCTATTTACACCTTTATCTCCTCTCTTCTTCTACTCCTCGAAAAATATCTCTCCTGAGTTGATTGTTATTCAACTCTTCATCGAACTATCTAAACTTTTTTTACTTAATGTAGCAAAACTGCGATTCTGCAGGCACACGTCACTCTATTTTCAGAAACTCTCTCTTCGAAAGCTAAGTTGTTCCTCTATTCTTGACTCATGAACCTCAGATAATCGAAAGACAGTCAACAAAAAGGATATCTACTCAGACTCAATGCCCTCCCACATCGACTGACTCTCACAATCACAGCTTTAACAATAGACATCGCATATTTTCACTGGATAAAGTAGGCCATAGGCGATAGAGGTCTGTTACCCCTTTTGAGCCAATCATCAATAGAAACAGTCGGGAACGATCCAGATAGAAAAAGCACAAAATATTTTCTGACTACCACATAGAGAAACCACGTCGTTCTTTGCCTCCAGAAAGAAAATCAGAAAACTACCCATATCCTGGCTATCGCTTTACATACAATTCTATAAGAACTGAGCCTCCACAGACTTTCTTCTAGAAAAGGTAACTTCCCCAGCCAAAATAACAAAAAATTGCAAGCAAACCCATAAAGCATGAGGTCTTTAGAGTAATCGACGTTGAAGATTCAATCATGACTCCCGAAGAGTTTTCTAATTTGATCTGGCAATCCCGACAATCCCGTCAAATCCAACATCGAAAAAAATATCTTAATAATGCTGCTCGAAGAGAGCCAATGGGAGTCACTGGCAGGTTCAACTGATGCGCCCAATGATCAGTCTGTTTTATGAATGTCCCGTAACGATTTATATATTTAACTCTTTTATAGCTATAACTTTTATCTTATTCAAATCATCTCATGGATCCGCTCTATGAAGCCAACAGAAGACAGGAACGCCGATAATACAACTAACGCCATCCTTTTCTTCCTTCGCTGCAGAGAAGGAACTCCGGATAGGAACTTTTAGCTGCCTAGGAAGACAATGATCATAGACATCAACCACGCTACCGACCTCCGCCATCAACAATAATCACCCACTAGCTTGATTACAGAGATCCAGGAGAAAGGGAAATGTCATTCTGCTTTCCTAATTTCATGACTTCGCTTGGTTCATGCTGCGTACCATGTAAAATATTCTGCCCATGTTGCTGCTGTGCTTGCTGCCCTTGTTCTAACAATCCCGTCTTCATTCAAGAGATGACCAGTCTCGGTCTTCTCCAATAATGGGGCAGATACATTCGTGTGCTCGAGCCTGGACTCCATATGATCAATCCTGTCTCTCAATCAATCATCTAGGTCAACCTGCAGACTCAAACCTTCAGTTATGAGCAGATGGCAATCAGCAAGGACAACGTGAAATTCCGAGTAGTCATAATGTTGCTCTATCGCTTTGTGGACAGTTTGAAAGTGGCATATAGATTGGGCGGCAGAAATGCATAGTAGTGTTTAGAGGAGATCACTTGTGGGAGCATGAGGTCAATAGCTGGAGAAAACTTACTCCAGGAGATCATAGAGAATCGCAGTTTGGTTTCTTATAAATTGAAGTAGCATGTTAACTGGATGATGGAATACTGGGGCATTCATGTAGAAGTGACGTCCATCAAAGATATTTATATCGACAAAGATATTGAAAAAGTGCTCAGAAGTGTAGCTGTGGCCCTAAGAACCAAAGAAGCCATGCTTATCAGTTGTGAAACCCAAGCCAGATGTGCTTAGCTCTATAGAGAACTGAACAATCGACCCACAGGTAAGGCAGCCGCCCAAGTCAGATACCTCAACGCCATTGACAACATCATCAATCAAACTTTAGACAAATAGAACGTGATTTTTCTGAAAACTAACCTCGAAGAAAAAGGATTCGAAGAGACCACTCATTCAGCTTTGAGCTATTCTTGATATTATATTTATTAGCATTCAACAATATGTATCTGAGGTACTATCTTGATGCCAACGGAAAGAGAGTCTACACTCTACAGGTCGTCCTCGAAAATGGTTCATACACCCTCAACGCTCATCCTGCTCGCTTCAGCCCCGATGACAAGTTCAGCAAGGAAAGAATGGAATGCAAAGAAAGATTCGGATTGCTCCTCACCCAAGTCGAACCTCCCAAGTTCTGATAGTTCACAGCACATACTCTACACCACACTTGTTATATACCCTCAGTCCCTTTAACTATATGGATTTAGTAAAACATCAGGCTTTCCTCGCCAGCATCACATTCTTCAGCAACTCCTGATAATCTTTTCCCAGAACCTTCACAAACTCTCCGAATTCCTCGTCCGACATTCTGCTCAATTTGCCGATCTACTCTGATAAAATGAACTTGTATCCTTTCTTTCCAATACGATTGTAGTATTCCCTAAAGATTTGATCAAAGTTGTCCGTGCAGCTCTCGATTATGCTGTCGTTTTCGGTTTCGGAGACAGTCTTGGCTTGGTCTTTAAGCAAATCGGCCAATTATTTTTCCGTCCATTTGCCCAAAGGAATCATGCCACCTGAATTAAAACAAAGTTACAGTCAAGGGGAGCAATGTAATTTTGTTCGACTTTCTCCTGGAAAAGAAATTATCTGAACATGAAGCGACCTTTGGAGTTCTTGTTGATTGTCGCATAATCGATATTTTTCTTGATTGCTTTGAGTTAGTTCTCGTCTCTGAATTTGCTGTGGAATTTGCGCTGAGCCTCGCTATCTTTGTATGACTGAAGAGCTTTCCATACGCTGATGGTGTTGATATTTGTCCTTGTGAGAAGGGTTAGCATTATGATTAAAATAGTATGGCTTTGGTTGTTAGAGATAAGCAGAATTATTTAAATGCTCGATAGCAGCAACCACACCTCCCGCAGTAATCTTTTCGCACTCTCCTCCGAATCCTCACAAAAAAGCAACCCTCTCCACAGGACCAAAAAGCACAGCTATTCATCTTTTGTTTGTAAAGTCAGACATCTATTGGAATAAGAAGGTGAAGATCTGGATCAGTTGTACCAGAAGGTCTAGATCATTGTAAAGCGATACTTCAGGGATAACAAGATTGTATAGTTTGGGGAAATGTATAATCATTTGCTTTGCTTGAGGTCGAACAGCAAAAAAATGACAGAAATATTGTCCCTTCTCGAGCATAATATTTTAGAGAGCGGGCAGAAACATAAGGAAGAACGGCAGTATTAGGACAGAGCAGATGAATTTTCTCTAACGACAACCACCCAAAATCACAGTAAACCTCGTGATCAACATCTCGAGAACCAAAGCAATCCATCTTAAAGTCGCAACCGTGAGGAGGATACTATCGATCATGTGACAAGCTCAATCAAGTACCAATACGTTCCCCTTTCTAAAAAAGATCAACCTTAGCAAATTAACACAAGAACACCAAAAATAATCGAAAAAGAACCAGATTTGTTCCCTATCAAACAGTCACCCAACAAAAGAAGCTCCAGCTATGAATAATATGTCCAGAGAAATAGAAACTATAATGAAAAAGTCAATGAACTGATGCAGGAGCTGGCAGCTATAAAGCATAACTTACCTGCTGTTGAAGATTAAAAGTATTCTGAGAAGGAAATTGAGCAAGTTGAAAGTGAAGACTAGGCTAATGAAGCCAGAAATCAGTTGGTGATCCATCTGGATTAAAGCATGTAAATAAGACAGCAAGAGGAGAACATCGAAATCACACCCGAGCCCACTGATAAAAGAAGAGATGTATAAGCGGTAAAAATAAAATCGAGGTCAGATTCAATCAACTAAAAAACTCAAGATAACGCCTCCAGCCAACAAACAATCGGCTAGGTAAACCCTCAACATGAACCTCATTCATAGCCACAAAAAAAATAAATCAGCAAACCTGCTCAAACTAGTCAATCTCGACGCCTTCTCTTGCTCGAGCAAGCCAACCTCATCACCAAACAGCTCTAAGAGCTCAAATCAGTGGCCTATTTACTTCATCAATAATCTGATGAAAAAAAATTGCCTCAAGTTTCTATCTTATCATCACGTGAAGAGATATCTAGTCATGGTAAGATCGAATAACATCCTCAGCAAAATCAACAAAAAAAATAAATTTTGGAAGCAATGGCAAGCACCATCTCCAAGGTTCAATTCACAGAGGAGAATATTCCCTCTTTCAAGCAAATATCCTAAAAACAAAGAACAGATCCTCAACCTCAGCAGATGAAAAAACAACAAAATCAGGTTTTTTATCATCCCATGGCTCAACAGGTGGACTCCTCTGTCTTCTCCTTCAGCAATACCTAATATCCAGTTCAGAGAATTGAGGATCGAACAATCATCGAGAAAGAAAATCACTCATTGACAGTTCCAGGTCAGCACCAACGCAGTCGCTCAAAAGAGCATGATCAACCTCTTGAAGTGTCTGTTGTCAAAAGAGGATACAATCCATACTTCGATGAGCAATTTGGACAACAAGCTCAGATGAGACCGATTCAGCATCATCAAAGATAGCTATCTAACAGATCAAGATCTAGCCAGATAAATGTTGTTGTCATTGATCAAGGAAGAAGACAACAACCTTTTATTCATAATGCTTCGACACCTGCAATGCCAACTCAACATTTTCCTGTTGACCAGAGAGTTATGCAAAATAGATCGATCAGATCTTCATCTCGAAGCAGCAATAAATCTCCTCATTTGCACAATCAGCCTCAACCTCAGTTGATACCGTCTAGAAGCCAGGCCTCAATCCGATCTAATTTCACATATTCGAGCCCCAGCCAAAACAGCGGAGGATGGGCAGGTCAAAGAAAAGGCATAAATTTAATATCTCCACCTCCAATGATCCTATGATTATTTTTCACTTCTGTAACTTATTATAATCATGTTTAGCAAATCACATCTCGAGCACCTCGAAGATTGCTCTGTTATTGCCACATACACTAACAAATTATCATCACCTCTTGTTATCGACAACGAAATCTTCTGTGTGTCGGAGAATGGAGATATCATAAAAATCAACCAGAAAGGGGAAACTGAGATAGTGTTCACCATCCTAGGACAGCCTTCCTTTTTGGCCTACAAAGATGGATAAAATTGCTTTCTCATTTCAGATTTTGCACATCAGTCCATCTTCTCCAGAGATGATTCCACCTCTATGCAAATTCACAACCTCATCAGTGACTATCAAGACCACGCCTTTCTAGGCCCTCACAGTATCTAAGTCGGCCCATTCACCAGTATCCTTTGACCTAGATAGAAAATATATACTTCACTGACTCGGGATCCTTTCAATAGACCTCTATCGAAAGCAGATTAGGAAGTTTGTTTGTTTTGAGGGGAGATAATCAAAAAATCAGATGCCTGACCTTCCGCCAACTGGCATATCCCACTGGGTTGAAAGTCGACGAGGAATAAAAAATTCTGCTTGTTTGTGAGATGGGAGAAAACAGAATATTGAAGTATTTACTTGATGAAAACCTCAGTGGCAATTACACTGTTTTTCATCAGTTTTCAGGCAGATTCGGTCCCTCAGCTATCTTCAGCTTTGCCAGCAAATTTTTCGTCTCTCTATTTGAGTTCAACGGCCTCACTAACCACGGCTTGATAGCAGTCTTAAATATCAACGGCGAGATGATATAAAAATTATCAGTCGAAACTGGAGGATAAATAACAGGACTGTTCATTTACTAGGAATAATAAAAGGAAGAGGAGTTGATGCTTGTGAGCTAAGGGAATAAATTATACAAGGTGCCTCTGAAGAGAGGGTAGGAAGATTCTAAACTTGAAGAATCAATCGTGCTTTCAAAGGGATGATTTTAGATTGTTTTTGAACGAATAGATGAAGTATATATTAGATCACTACTTCTTTACCAACTTTTTTACTGTGCTTTTTGGAGGTCTCCCACGTGGCCTCTTAGGTGGCTCAGTCAGCTCGACTTATTATTATTGTTTATGCATCTCATTCAATGATGGTTACTGCTTTAGGAGTTCCATGATTTACTATAATTCTGCCTACCTCTTGTTCTTCTCCATCAGATCATATGCTTCAGTTTCTTGCTCTTTAAACCAAGCTTTTTTCCTTTCCTTTTCCCTTTTTGTACCCTCACTCTTTTCAGGAGGTATAATCTACATGCTGGAGTTTAATGGTGTTATTTTTAATATTTATCTCAGATTACCCTCAATGCAGTTGGCTAGATATGTTTCTTTCGCTTTCATTAAAAGCAAAAAATCAACCTCCTCTTTTTTACTTATTTAATGCTGCACTCCCAACAAAACATCGATTATTTTCAACTATTTTTATCTGATATGATTTATGACCGTTTCCCCCTTGACCTCCCTTGTGTCTGCTAGTGACCTATGGCTATTTTTGTTTTTGAGCTTATTTTGTATGCTGATGGGATCATCTGATGATAATTTTCCAGGACTTTTCACGCCTTCCGATCCTTTCTTTTGAAATGAATGCATGGCGCTATTGTTCCCCAATCTATTATAAAATAGGAGTTGTTATCAAGTATTTATTATTTTTGTCAAAACCATACAAATCTTAACCTCAAACAATTCTCAACAATAAGTAACCATATCTCTCAATTTAGTGGAGATAGACCTTCAGACAATTTCCTTTAAGATAGTCTACCTTCTCTTCTAATTGTTAAACTAAAACTCATCAAATAAGCTCATGACTACTACTATTAAATACAATAAGTTTATCTTCGTACATAATATAATATGTAATCAGAACATTCCTAACCCTAGATTTCCGTTCAGAAGGAAAGAAATATCCGTAATGATCTCACCACCTAAACTGAACCCAAGTCTTCCTCACCTTACTTCTACCACAATGTTTGGAAATTACGGCCGTTCGAACTGGAAGAGTTTGAGGTGGAGAGTATTTCTCAGGAAATGAGATAAATACAGTCAGAAGAGCTTAATTTCAGGCAGGTTAAGAGCTTATAACTTAGGATTTCTAACATCGATAGCTACTCAACCATCTTCATCCTTTCTATCTTTAAATCAATGATAGATCACCTAAGTCTACCGATCCAATAAATTAAGTAGAGGCTAACGTATACCTAAATCCTTTCCTAGAGCCAGCTCAGGATATACGACTCTTGAACTAACAGTTAGAAGGCTTAAAAGTTAAAAAACCCAGACTGAACATCAATCTCAATAATATCTTTACTCATCAACCTCTCAAGAGGCATCAAAACCAGCCGAAACAAATCAACGGGCTCCTAAGGAAGGTGTTACCCTACTTCAAGAAGCAAAATTATTTCTCTGGCCATGAAGAGCTCTACCTTAGAATCAATCAATCTCTCAGAACTTGCAAGGATAAGTCTTATAACCTGAACAGCTTACGGAAGACACTGCTCGATACAACAAAAAATTAACAAGAGCAGCAATTGATCCTACTGATAATGAGGAAGTTTTTGAGTCAAAATTTAAGGAAATAATCGCTTAAAAAAGTTGTTAAGAATCAATTTGAATACTTGGTATGCCTGAAAACCTATTCCCTCCGTTGCAGTAATCCTACCCTCATCGATCGCATGGCCTTCAAATGATTACAACTTCAAATTCATTATTAATGTCTTCAACAGCTTTATTATATCAATGCCCCCATCCTTCACCTGGAAATAAATAGAAGAGCATCAAGAAGTGGGAGATTGCTGGCTAGTCATTCACGATAAAGTGTACGATCTTTCGGAGTACATGAAAAGACACCCGGGAGGAAGGTGGATCATTTTGGGGCAAGCCGGCAAAGATGCAACTCCTGCCTTTCTGAAAACCGTTCATTCAGAGGTGGCCTTTGACATCATGAATGAACTTTACATTGGCGATTTGGCTAAAAGTGAGCCTTCTGAGAAAAAAGAGGAGTGATTGACTACTTTTGGAATAAATATTAACAAAGTGGCATTAATTAATCAATCCAGCCCAAAGACACCCTCAAGATTGTTATCGACGATGGCTGTGAGATATACTCTCAACAAATCTTTGCTCTGGTACTTTGGTAGCTCCAGCCTGTTGAAGCAGGTGTGACCCTTAGGATATGGGTTCAACTTGCTGAACTAGGCAGACTCGATCAAAAATTTCGAGTAGTTCCCTCTGTTACTTTCCAACTTTCTACATCAAAAAATAATTACTTGAAGCCGTGGATAGGTGTTCGAGATGATCCAGTGCTGAATTTAAGCAAATTGGCAAGCTGATCCTGGTTGAAAGTTTCCACGATGCTCCAAAACCATTTGATAACTTTATGGGTTGGAGTATACTCTCCTTTGTATTCAGTGTTGGCCTTCCAATCCTTATAGTCGATGTATGGCACTCCATAGATCAACATTTCCAGTTCATATGGCTCAAAGATCCTGAGCATGTCCATTGGAATAACTTTGTATAGTCCTTTACGCAGATAGCCGATCGATCTAATCACCTTTTCCTGACATATGGTCTCGATGCTGTATAAGTCAACAAGTACCAAAGATCAATGTACATTTTTTTGTTCTCGTCAGTCACCTAGATATCCTTTCCTCCCTCGATAAGTTAGACTGAATCTATGGTCGAATTATCAGAATTTTCCTTGGCGACAACAAAGTAAGTCTCAAGGCCCATGTCATTGATCTGATTATTCAGCAAAAAGTTCCAACTCTGAAACAACTCTTTATCGTAGCCAAACATATCAGCTAGAGTGACTGTGTTGTCAACACAAAGCAGTTGTCTCAGCAAAGTCCTATCAAGATATGAGTTGATTGGTATTTTTTCAAAGATAGCTTTTCCCAGAATGACTCCAAACAAAATAAGCAGTTAAGAAGAAAACTCCTAATCAATGTCTTCATCCCATTTGAGTTTGTACATGATATCGTCAGTCTTGCATAGGGTGAACATTCCAGTAAATTCGTCAAACATTTCCTTGATGACCATCGACATCCACTCTCTGAGCAGACCTCCAGCATCGTTGACCTTATCACCTATGAATTATATCTTCACCTCCTTGTACATGTTTACTCTTTTGGATTCTATCAAACTTGACATCAGCACGTTGTTCTTTTCAATTTTCATGAAATCAGCACCCGCCATCCATGATATTCTGAATCTTTCTAAGTGATGCCTGAACCAGGCTGACTTCTCCTGAAACGACAAGTTTTTTATTTGGTCGGGTGACATATTGAAAATGAAATGCTGGATTGGTTTGATCGGAGCTTTTTTCCAGGTGAATGTAGTTAGTGTCTAATCGGTTGGAGTCTAACTTTCAGGAGGGGTACCTTGAGATATACGTAGTCCTAGATGTTGTAGTTAAAGATGATTTTTTCGTGCTTGCTGGGGACTACGACCTCACTCATCTCCGATGAATTGTCGTCTAGGTCAAAATGCTCAGTAAGACACTCGGTCAGATGCTGATGGACCTAGCTCGCATAACTCGTACTTAGATCTGCAAGGCCTTGGTACCGAACTTAGCGCCACAGTTAGGGCATTCAAACTCGATGCCTATAGTGTTGTCATTGGGATAGTTGTGATTGTTAGCTTGGGGGCTTTCGAGACCAAACTTTTTTTTGATGGAGTTGGTCTTTTTTTCAATCTGGTTCCCCATATTACGATAATGTAATTATTTACTGTACCGCCTATACTACATCCACTAATATTCACAAGCATGACTCTCATACAGCAGCCAGCATTTGTGCTTTTTGAAGCCAAAGATGAAGAAAAGACAAAAAGCACAAGGAAAAAGTGGATGGGAGTGATCAAATCATTTTTAGTTTCATTCGAGCAAGCTTCAGCTGCTGAACCATTCTTTGAGGGATCAACATCCTCTAGTGCCATTGTTGCTAGGAGTGTGCTGAGTCAACAACAGTAAAAGAGATTGTATCTCTTAAATAATAACTGCTTTTGGCAATCAAGCCGAAGTACCCGAAGTACCCGAAGTGCTGTGGATCATCCGGATCGGCTGGGTTTATTTAAAGTATGCAAGGATTTCGAGCTCTAATAACTGTCCTCTCTTTGACGTACTTGAATTATTTCAGAAGGGAGGAGACACTCAGTATGGTGGATGTGGATATCGAAAAACAGGTAAAATATTTTCCTTTGATCTTTCTCAACAATTTGAAACCGTCACTTGTTAAATTTGTATTAGAAAATGTGAGTTTCTGAAGATCCTTTATATATGTATTAGCTAGTGACCAGAGTCCTTTATTTCCGATGGGTTCTGATACAAAGTTCAACTAGATTATAATATTTTTGAATAAGGGCTCAAGCATTTTTACAAACGAATTATCGATACCACAAGCCATTATCGTCAAGGACTGAATC
>Ga0100378_1006240_pt1 | contig 10795 bp, 12 predicted proteins | sample CryGeymeta201502_FD_81535 | JGI IMG/M metagenome (GOLD analysis project Ga0100378, IMG submission 81535) | Groundwater microbial communities from Crystal Geyser aquifers in Utah, USA - Crystal Geyser metaG 2015-02 | ecosystem: Environmental > Aquatic > Deep subsurface > Groundwater | place: USA...
ATTGACCCATATTGACCCATATTGACCCCTATGCTATGATTATTTTAAGAGTCTTGATATAATCATAGCTATGAATGAAGAAATAAAGCCGGGGGCAGTCTATACGACGGCTGAGGCAGAAAAGATATTAAAGGTTAGTAATTCAACGATTAAGCGCTTGCTTAAGAGCGGTTTACTTAAGGCGAATAAGGTCGGGAAGCAGTATCGGATTTTAGGTTTAGAACTTCTAAGACTCGTTTCGCCGGAAGTTGAGAAAAAGGCGGTTAAGAGTTATTTGAATTTGAAAGGAAAAATAATTGAAAAAACTAAGAATTGGTAGTTTTGACCTGAGGGTTGGGGCTACTTTTTTGATTAGAGAAAATATGAGTAATTCGGCGCTAACAAATAAAACATTAAAAAACGCTTCTTATTCTTTTATAAGTTATGGGTGGGGTTTGATTTTTGCCTTGTTTATTACCCCTATAATTGTATTTAAGTTGGGGGTTGATAATTACGGAGTTTATATATTTGTTGGAGTTGTAGGTAGTATTGCTGGTTTGATAGATTTGGGATTGTCTACGGCTATATATAAGTATATGGCTGAATACATTGGATCTAATAATAAAGAAAAATTGAGTAATTTAATTAAAATATCGAACACTTTATTTTTAATTATTGGAGTAATTGGGTTTGTATTACTATCTTTAATTGGTATTTTTGGCAATGTCTTTATTTCTAACTCAACGATGCTTATATATGATATTAAAATTATCTTTATTATTATTGGCCTAATATTTTTTATAAATGCTGCAAATTCATCTTTTACAATAATTCCAAGAGCTTTGCAAAGATTTGATATAACGACTAAAGTTGGGTTTTTTACCACAGCTCTTCCTAGTCTATCTATATTACTTGTGGTATCATTGAATATGGGAATAAAAGAAATATTTATTGTGCAGTTGTTTTTTTCCGCTATTTTTTCTTTTCTATATTATTCTATTTCAAGAAAACTATTGCCAATTGCTAAATATCATTTTTCCTGGAAAAAGCTAGAAATAAAAAAAATATATAAATTTGGTTTTGCTGCTTTTATTAGTAATTTTTCGGGACAAACTTTATCTTATTTTGATAAATTGATTATACCAATATTTATTAATCCAGCATCTCTTAGTTATTATAGTTTGCCTGGTAGCGTTGCTTCGAAAAGTAATGGAGTTTTGGGTAGTATAAGTAGTATATTATTCCCGGTTGTTTCCACTTTGCAAGGTGAAAAAAATAATGAAAGTATTAAAAATTTATATATAAGATCATTTAGATTAACAACTGTTTTAAACGCTGCAATAACTTTTTCAATTTGTTTTTTGTCTTATGAAATTATGAGATATTGGTTAGATGAAAGTTTTGCTCAAAAAGCTGGCAAAATTCTTCTAATTTTAAGTATTACATATTTTTTTGTTTCTATATATGATCAAGCTTTTAATTTTTTATTAGGCTTGGGGAAAAGTAAAATATTGGCTAAATTTTCTTTTGTAATGGCTAGTATAAATGTAATTTTATTATTTGTTCTTTTGCCAAAATACGGAATTATGGGCGCAGCTATCGCTTACTTAATTTCTTTATTGTCGGTTATTTATATTATTTATTATATTGAAAGAAAAGTTTTATTGTTAAGCGGCAGATTATTATTTTATATAAAGTTTTATTCAAAAATAATTTTTGTTGGATTAATTTTATATTTAATATCAATAATCTTTATAAAGCCATCTATAGTTGATTTTAAAAGCCTGATGTTTTTTGGGCCATTATCTGTAATCATTTATCTTACTCTTTTTAGAATTTTTAATTTTTATGAAAGACAAGATTTAGATTCTTTGAATAAATTTAAGATTATAATTTTAAATAGATTTAAAATAAAAAAAATATGATAAAACATGCTATAAAAAAGGTAACATCGGATAAGTTTCGTAAAAATATTCGTGAAATAGAAAAAATTTTAAAATGGTTTATTAATGGCCGCCCAGAACCTCTTCCGGCTTTTGCGAAAAGAAGATTTTTGAAAAAAATTGCACGAAAAAGTAAAATTAATATATTTATAGAAACTGGGACATTTAACGGCGCTACGGTTAAGTCAATGAAGCCTTTTTTTAAAAAAATAATTTCAATTGAAGTTTTTCCAGAGTTTGTTAATTCAGCCAAAGAAAAATTTAAAAGAGATGATAATATTGAAATTATTGAAGGGGATAGTGGTATTTTATTGTCAAAAATATTATTTGACATTAATGAGCCAGTATTTTTTTGGTTGGATGGGCATTATTCCGGTGAAGGCACTGGAAAAGGTGCGTTAGAAACGCCAATAATAAAAGAAATTGAGTCGATATTAAATCATAAAATAAAAAATCACCTTATATTAATTGATGATGCCAGATGCTTTAATGGTACTAGTGATTATCCGAAATTAGAAGATTTTTTTAATTTTGTTAAAAGATTGAATCCTTCAGTGAGTTATGAAGTTAAAAAAGATATGATTATTATAAAATAACATTACAAGAGGGATTGAATAATAGGCAAGGATTTTAAAGCTAGTAAATTATATATTTTCAAAATTATGAGGTGGAAAATATTTATAGTAACACATAGACCAATAATTAAAAAATATTATGAAAATGATAATTTTTTCTCGATGAAAAATTATTCTTTTCTTAATGTTTCTTCTGAAAAAATAGACACTAATTTAGATGGCTTTGATGTTATTAATATTAAGAATCTGAATAATTTTAAAAGCCTAGGTAAGTGGTGGGCAGAAACAGAAGCAATTTATAATGTCTATCTGAATGAGCTTTATAAAGACTATGACTATATTGGTTTTATTCACTGGGATCATGAGTTAAAAATAGAAAAAGAGAATAGTGAGCGTTTTAATGTAACGGAAAGTATAACTAATTTTTTACAAATGAAACTGGATAATAGTCATTTTATTGCTTTTCAAACAATAAAATTTGATTTGGATTTTAATCAAGGTATTATGATGGATGAAAAATTCCCCAATAAATTAACGGGAAGTGGCCAGAATTGCTGGCACACAATCATCAATGACTATAATAAATATTTTAATAGAAAAATTTCTTTTAATGATTTAAAGGGACGTGATATTTGTATTTCATCTACTTTCTTTTGCAGTAAAGATTTATTTGAAAAAATGATGAAATTTTATTCTTTTATTATTGAAAATAATTATTTGAATAAATTTGATGTTTATCATAGATATAGATTTCAAGGGGGTATGATGGAGAGATACGCAGGTATTTTTTTAAGTGATTATAATATTTTTAAATTACCCTTAGCTCATCATACTAAATTTAATTTTTTAAAATTTATTAAATTTTTTATTTATAAATATTTTTTAAGATTTTTGTTACTAAAAAAATATGAAAAATTGTAATTATTCAATAGGAGTTGTTGATTATCTTGGTCGTTTTGAAGAATATTTCATACCTTTAATAAAAAAATTGGTTCAGATTTTTCCAGATATTGAAATTATTTGCGTTTTAAATGGTCACCATGATATAAAAGCGCAAATTAAATATATTAAAAAAGCTTCTATTTTCTTGTCGAAATTTTCTAATATTCGTTATTATTCTTTTGATGACCACCAATCATTATCAAAGTGTTGGAACAGGATTATTCTAATGTCTTTAAATGATAGAATTTTAATGTTAAACGATGATTTAATGATTGATCCATATTTTAGGTTTGATTTTGAAAGAAATCTAAATAAAAAAAATGATTTTTTTGTTATTAATAATAGCTGGAGTCATTTTCTTATATCTAAAGAGGTTGTAAAAAATGTCGGTTGGTTTGAAGAAAGATTATTAGGTATTGGCTGGGAAGACGGTGATTTTATGTTAAGGATGGTTGAAAATAATATTACTCCCACGTCTCTCAAGTGTTTAGGTATAAAAAATTTTGTTGCCCCGGCAACAAATGCTGGATTTTCGTCAATTTCAAATTTCATTGGTAAATATTCTGAAATAAATAAAAATTTTTTTCATGAAAAATGGCATTTTAATCATTCTGATAAAGAAATTGGTTATGAGTCGTTTATTAAATATAAAATAAATTTTTTATGGAACAATCAAGAATTATCAGGAGAAATAAAAGATGGTATGTGTACCCCTATTTTTTATCCGTTTGAATTGTTAGAAACAAATAAAGTTTTCGTTATTAATACTACTAATATTAGCAAAAAGAGTTTTTTAATTTTTTATTATAAAATTAAAAACATAATGAAAGATAAGGTGAAAAAAATAATAAAAACTTTTTTTAAAAAATAATTTAATATGATTTTAATAGTTAACTAAAATAATTTTATGTTAAAGATAACAAATAAAAATTTAGAAGAAATTATCTATGAAATTCCGGAACATTATTTAGTATTAGATATTGGGGGAGCCGCGGCTCCATTAAAAAGAGCTAACCATATAATAGATTATATTTCTTATGAACAAATAAATTGGAGTCAAGCCAAGGGTGGTGATCAGGTTTATTTTAACAAAAATACATATACTCAATTTGATATTTGCAGCCGAAAAGAATGGCCTTTTGATGATAAATTTTTTGATTTTTCTTATTGCTCACATGTTTTAGAGGATATACGAGATCCTCTATGGGTTTGTTCTGAAATTATTAGAGTTAGTAAATCTGGATACATAGAGGTGCCGTCAAGGATATATGAGTCAATGTTTAAAATAGATTCTAGATTTTTTGCTGGGGCGTCTCACCACAGATGGATTATTGATATTTATAATAAAAAATTAAGATTTACTTTCAAAAATTATTATATACATTCAAAATATTTAAATAAAACAAAAACAGATAAAAAAAATAAGGATAATTTAATTTTAAAAATAGAGTGGTCAGATTCTTTCGATTATTTCGAAAATTGGTTAAATTCAGGGAAGGAAATGTTTGAATTTATATTAGATAAAAAAATTTCAGAAAAACAAAAATGGAATATATATAGAAAAACCGGAAACCATAAATTTTTTGGAGGATTATTAAGGTATATAAAAAGAATAATTAAAAAATAATTTAATATGATTTCAATAATTACCTCAATCTATAAATCCGATAATTACCTAATTAAATTTTTAAAAAATGTAGATAATTTTAATTGTGAAATGCAAAAATCAGGGGTTGCGTGGGAATTAATAGTGATAGGTAATGACTTATCTAATTTTGAGAGAAAAATAATATTCGAATTTAAAGAAAAAAAGGATTTTGTAAAATTTTTTGAAGTAGAAAGAGAGCCTCTCTATACTTCTTGGAACAGAGGTGTTAAATTGGCTATATATGATATTTTAGGTTTTTGGAATGTAGATGATGAAAGATTTTCTGGTTCGGTTTTAGACGGAATTAAAAAAATATTAGATGATAAATTTAATTTAGTATATTTCCCATTTATTTATAAACGATATTTAAAATTATTTGGTTGTAATATTTTAGTTAAAAAAATTATTATTAAACCCTCATCATTCAATAAAGAAATTTTTAAAAAAGAAATGCATATTGGCCCATTTTTTATCTTTACAAAGAATTTTTTTAATAAAGTGGGATGCTTCGATGAATCTTTTAAAATTGCTGGTGATTTTGATTGGCAAGTAAGAGCTGCTGATTATAATGAATTTTTTCTATCTGATAATGTTGCTGGTATATTTAGAAATGATGGGAGCGGTTTAAGTGGTAGGAAAGATGTCCAACAAAAAAAAGAGAATGAAATAATTTATAAAAAAAATGAAAATAATATCTCTACTGCCAATTAAAAATGAGAGATGGATACTAAAGAACTCCTTAGATTCTTTGAGTAGAGTTTCTGATGAAATTATTATCTTAGACGACAGGTCTAGTGATGATTATAGTGATATATTAGAATTATTTCCTAAAGTTATTTTTCTTAAAAATAATGATGATAACGATGCTTTAGTTAATATGTCTGAAAAAAGAAAAAAACTATTAGAGTTAGGCAGAAAGAGAGGTGGGACACATTTTATTTGGCTCGATGCGGATGAAGTTTTTTCTAGTAATTTTTATGAAAATGCTAGAGAATTAATCCTTTCTTTAAAACCGGGACAAAAACTGCAAATGAAATGGCTTTTTCTTTGGAAAAGTATGAATAAGTATAGAAATGATGGAGTGTTTAATAATTTATATAAAGATTTTATTGTTTGTGATTCACCAGAATTAGATTTTGAAGATAAGATTTTATCAGAAGGAAGAACCCCTGGGCCTAATAATAACTTGATAAAATTAGATGATAAAAAAGGTGTTGTTATTCATTTTCAATATCTCGATTGGTATAAAAATCAAGTAAAGCAAGCTTGGTATAGGTGTTCTGAATTAGTTGAAGGAAAAAGGAATGCTAAAAGAATTAATAATACCTATTCCATAACTTTAGAATCTGGTAAAGAAAAAATATTAGATCTACCTGACAAATTAAAATTTAATATCTTAGATTATCCAATAATTGATAGTAATACTTCTAATTTTTGGCAATATCAAGAAATTATTAAATTTTTTGATAAATATGGTATAGAATTTTTTGAATCTTTACAGATTTGGCATATTCCAGAACTTAAAAAAGAATTTGAAAAGAGAGTGGGCAGGGAGCCAAAGTCAAAAACTTTTCCTTGGTTTTTAATTAAATTAAATGATTTAAAGAATAAAACAAAGAATAAATTATAAATATATGATTAATTTTATTCAAACAGTAATAAGAAAAATTAGATTTAAGAATTTTAAAATTCAACATATTGGCAGATCTAAAGATTTTAATGTTACTGCCGTAAAGTCAAGTCTTGGTTTTTGGTATGTTGGAAATATATTTAATGAATCAGATATTTCTTATGGAATTTTAAGAAATGGCGTTGTAGAAGAACATGAGACAAATTTAGTTTCTTTTATATTAAAAATAATAGTTGATGATAACAATAAACTAATTTTATTTGATGTAGGTGCAAATACTGGATATTATGGAATAATGTCTGCCTATATGTTTAAAGATTTTGAGAATATAAAAGTTTTTTCTTTTGAACCAATAGAGGAGTTTTCAAAGTGTTTAAAAGAAAGCACTGTTATTAATAATTTGAATAATAAAATAACTGTTTTTGATTTAGCTTTAAGTAACACGGTTGGCTCAGCAGAAATTGAGCTATCTGGATCTGGGACCAGTTTAACCAAAGGATTTAATGGTGATATTAAGTTACAAAAAAGGCAAATTACTGTTACATCTTTAGATGTTCTTTATGAAGAAGGAAAAATTGAGTTACCAGATTTTATTAAAATAGATGTAGAGGGGCATGAATTTAACGTTCTTTCTGGTGCCCAAAAAGTTATAAAATTATCTCAACCAATTATATTTTTAGAAATAGCTAAAACTATTAAATCTAGAAAATATATAAACAATAATTATGAAAAAATTATTAAATTTTTATTAGATTTTGATTACAACGTTTATGTTTTGCTTGGTGATAAATTAAAAAAAGTAAGTATTGTTGATGATTTAGATGGTGTAAATATGTATTTATGTTTGTCTACTGTTAAGCATAAAAAAATAATATCATTACTTAGTTTATAGATATGAAAAATATTATAAAAAAAATTAAAAAATATTTACCAAAATTTTTAATAGTTTTTATTTATTTTTCTTATGAAAAGTTTCATAAATTTCAATCTATAAAAAAAATAAAGAAAGAGGGTGTGGATATTAATTTAAATAAAAAAATAAATAATTATAATAAAAAAAGAGTATTGGTTTATCATAAAAATGGTCTTAGCTTTGGTGGCACAGAAAAATTTTTACAAATTATTGCTAAATATTTACCAAAAGATAAATTTGAAATATTCTTTATGGCTTCATGGGATGATAAAGATAAAACAAGAAAGTCTTATTTAGAGAATGAAGGTATAAAATTGATTAATTTTAAGTATTCTTTTGTTGAAAATAAATTTCCATATTTCATTCATGAGCAAAAACCTGATACTTTTTCAGTAATTCGGGATCATAATATTGATATCATATTATCTGGTGGAGCTGGCTACTCTGAATATCCTCTAAATCTTATTAAGAATATACCAATAATATTAATTGGAGTTTTTGGTTATGCCGTGATTCAGAAAAATATTAAATTACAAGTTTATATTTCTAAAGAGGTTGGTGACATGGTCAAAAAAATTACTTATGGCAAAACTTGTTTATTGCCAATTTTATCAGAAGATCCAAAAGATAAATATATAGATTCTGGATCAACTTTACGTAATATCCTTGTTATTCCCAATGATTATACTGTTTTTGGTAGAATTGGCAGAGATGATAATGGTATTTTTGATTCAATAGGTATAGAGGCCTTTAAAAAATTATTATTAGATTTTAATGATGTTGCTTACTTAATAATGTCTCCGCCACCAGCTTTGCGAGATATGGTTGCTAAAGAAAACATAAAAAATGTGTATTTTTTGGAGTCAAGTTCAAGTGAACATGATATTTGGTCTTTTCATAATGCCATAGATGTCTTGGCTCATTTTAGAAAAGATGGCGAATCTCAGGGATTAAATATAGTTGAATCAATGCTTTGCGCCAAACCAATAATTACTCATAAATCAAGAATTTGGAATGCCCACCTCGAATATTTAGATGAATCTTTTTGTAGAATTGCTAATATTGATGATGTGGAGGCTTATTATAATTTTATGAAAGAGATGGTACTTTTGAAAAAAGACGGGAAATTAGAAGAAATGGGCTTGAAAGCGAGAAAAAAGGCAGAATCTATTTTTCTTATAAAAAATAGATTACCAGAAATTATTAATTGGTTTGAAAACATATAATGTTTTATATCTACACCAAAAAACCAAATAACTATTTTTCTAAAGAATTTTTAAAAGAGTTTGGACGTTTTTTATTTAAAAAATCTCGAGGGCCACAGGCAGTTATAGATAGTTTAATAAGAGGTCTAAATGAATTAGGGGTAGAATATGCTTTAAATGATAAAAAACCTAAATTTGATGGTTCGGAAATATTTTTTATTAATTCTAGTTTAGATGCTTTAAGATGGGCGATAGATTTAAAAAAAGAAGGTAAAATTAAAAAATTAATTGCTGGGCCAAATTTAGTGGTGATGCCGAATGACCTTAATGGAATTATTTTATCCAAAGAAATTGATATAATAATTTTACCAAGCGACTGGACAAAAAGATTTTGGATTGCTGCTGATTTTGAATATATAGAAAAAATAAGAATATGGCCAGCTGGAATTAAAGATAATGGCATTAAGAATAGTGAGAAGAAAAAAGCCCTGCTTTATAAAAAAAATATTTCAGACGAAATTTATTTAATGGTTAAAGATTTATTAAATAAATTAAATATTAATTTTGAGGAGATTATTTATGGTAAATTTTCTAGAGATAATTATCTTAGGAAATTAGATGAATCTATTTTTTTAATTTATTTACAAGAATCAGAATCTCAGGGATTAAGTTTATTAGAAGCTTGGATGAAAAATGTGCCGACCTTTGTTTATAACAGAAATTATTTTGAAAAAAATGGAATTAAAATTTATGGTAAAGATATAGCCGCTCCTTATCTTAATGAATCTTGTGGGGCTCTTTTTTCTACCTCAGAGGAGTTAAATAAAATAATTCTTTATTATTTAGATACTAAAGTAAAATATTCTCCAAGAGAATTTTATTTGTCAAATTTCACAGACGCAACTCGCGCTAAAAAACTATTAGATATTATTAATGAATAAAAAATATGTTCAAGAAAATTAAAAGAAAAATAGTAAGTAATATTGTATTTATGAGATTATCTTTTTTAGTTCAAAGGTTAAAAAGAAAAAATCAATCGGAAGATATTTATCATATTGATAAAATAGAAAAAATATTGGCTGTAAAAAAATTATTTAATATAAATATTTTGATTGAAACCGGAACTTATTTAGGGCAAACTGTTAATTATGTTAAAAATCATTTCTCTCATATTTTCTCTATAGAGCTGAGTGAATTATTAGCTGAAGAAGCTAAAAGAAAATTTAAAAAACATAAGAATGTAGAAATTATAAAAGGAGATAGTGGCCTAGCTTTATCTGAAATATTAAAGAAAGTTCAGGCTAAAAAAATATTTTGGTTAGACACACATTACTCTAGTGGGATAGCGGCTGTTAGTGATAATTTTGGTAACACACCAATTTTAAAAGAATTAGAAATTATTTTTGATAACTGGACTAATGGAAATATTATTTTAATAGACGATGCTCGGTTGTTTAATGGAAAAAATGATTATCCAACAATTGAATTTTTATCAGATTATATTTTAAAAAAGAATTTGGAGTTACGTTTTTTTATTGATAAAGATATTATTCATATAATATGAAAACATTAATTAAAAACTTAATCAAAAAAATAATAAAAATAGCTTTATCTCTTTTTATTATCCCCGATTACCTAAAATTTAAAGCAAAATCAAAGTCAAATAAACGCTTTAAATTATCTCCCTTAGATTTCTATCCTTGCCTTAAAGACAAAACTATTAAAACTGGCTTTGACGCTCATTATGTTTATCACACTTCTTGGGCTGCTCGGAAAGTTAAAGAAATAAATCCTGATAAACATGTTGATATTTCTTCTTCTTTATATTTTTCTGGACTTGTTTCGGCTTTTATTCCAGTTGATTTCTATGACTATCGTCCAGCGGAATTAAAGCTTTCTAATTTAAAAAGTGCTCATTGCGATTTAACTAAATTAGATTTTCCTTCAAATAGTCTAAAAT
>Ga0100378_1006244_pt1 | contig 10791 bp, 12 predicted proteins | sample CryGeymeta201502_FD_81535 | JGI IMG/M metagenome (GOLD analysis project Ga0100378, IMG submission 81535) | Groundwater microbial communities from Crystal Geyser aquifers in Utah, USA - Crystal Geyser metaG 2015-02 | ecosystem: Environmental > Aquatic > Deep subsurface > Groundwater | place: USA...
AATAATAATCTAAAATAATATTATTGATTACGTAATAATAAAATAAATTCTCCAAAGAAAATAATAATTATATTATAAATATGAATACTAAAATAATATTTGGTCTAATTTTAACATTAGCACTTGTCAACTTCATTTCATGCGACGATGACTTTTCTTCCGCTAGTTATAACTCTTTATCACGCCAACAGAAATTCGAAAAAATCTGGAATCGTGTTAATGAAAACAAAACGCCTTATGGATGGTATAGTGCAATTTCATTAGCAAGAATTTTCTTTGAAGCTATGGCTCCTTCTTTTGACTCAGTTTCTGATAACTTTACCTCAAGTAGAAATAAATATATTCATGCAGTCGGTGTAGTCGGACACGTCGAGTTTGTAGCTGAGCAAGACCCAGATGTAAATCCTTACAGCGGAATATTTAAAGGATGCTCTCATGTTATTTTAAGAATGTCCTGTGCTAAAGAGCCTGAAGAGAAGAAAGTTAAAGCAGAAGATGCTGCTGATAACTTTACCCCTGGATTTGGAATAAAATTCTTAAGAGATAAAGTTCATTCTGGAAACACAGTTGCTATGTATGGAGTAAATGGACAAAATAGTTGGAACTTTTTCAAAAATGACTTCTCAAATCATATTGCCCCTGCTGAGGGTGTTGCATTGAAAGCATTAGAAGCAAAATTTGCGACATTAACCCCTTTTACTGGAAAAGTTGGATTAATGGACATGTCAATGTTTGATCAAGACGGAAAATCATATAGCAGTAATTACAACTTCCCATATAAACTAATCTTCAGACCAGACTCAACATTAGCTTCCAGATTTACAGACTTCTTTAAAGCTAATTTTATGACCCAACTTGAGTCTATTGAAGAAGGAACAACTATTTATGAAGTTTTAGCTCTTGCAACTCCAATGAGTAATCCAGTAGCCATTGGAAAATTAGTTTTAAGAGGTAAATTTACCAAAAGTAAATGGGGCGATCAAAGCTTATTCTTCAAGCATGGATATATGGAAGAAGATCTCGCAGTTCATCCTGAATGGAAATCAACAGCTGAGTTTAAATCAGAAAAATTCCAAAAGTTATTTAAAGACCAATATGGATTTGAACACCCTTAAACATTAATAAAATTAATTATTGCCTAATTTGAGAATATAATAAATTTATTTTATATGTTAAATAAGTTAAGTTATTTAATAATATTCAATATAAAGCTAATTATTATTTTATTATAATATTATATTTTGAAAACAATGTTTATTAGAACAAAACTAATTCTATTATTTTTATTTATCATATTCTTGTTATGTAATGATTTACCTTTACAAGTCTCTTGCAATTCTGCATCAACTATTGCTTTTCCCCAAACAAATACGAATAAGAATATGAATATGTGTAGCAGAGATAAGACATTTTATGGGGTATCCCCGATTAAATACTATAAGTTTGACTTTAAAGCTAAACAAAGCAATAAATGTAATGAGATTAAAAATGTTAAAGACTTTAATCATGCTAGTGATGATGTAGACGTTAAGGAACACAATAAGAAATTAAAGAAGAAGTCGATTATCTCTATAAAAAAGAAAGAAAAACAAATTGATAATACTGATAATACCGACTATAGTAATAAAGACAGAAAAAAGTTCATTGAGGAATTAGATATAATAATAGCTAAGAATGCTAAACGTGAGGCAAGAATAGAGGAAAAAAGACAAAAAGAAGTTAGATATCAATCTCCTGATCAAGAATATATGGCTATTTTGAATGAGTTCAGAGAAGTTAAAAACAGAAACGATGATAAGTATGATATTGATAGTCGTAATGAAGAAGATTTTGAAGACGAGTCAACTGAATATAACTACGAAGATTACGATACTGAAAATTATGAAGTAGAAAATAGTAACTATAATAAAGATAATGAAGAAGATATTGATGAAAACGAACAAGATTCAGAAACAGAGGTTGGTGAAGTTAATAACGATAATGATAACGTTAGTGACGATGATCATATTGAGAATGTTGAAAGTAATAAACTTTATAGTGTTAAACACACAATTGGAATAAATATTAAAAATCCTTCGGAACATCTTCGTTTTATAGAAAATTCTACCACGCAATCCTTACTAGAGAATGAAAGTAATGATACTATTGATAATAATCTAGCAAACCAATCACAAGAAGACGATGAACTCGCCGAAGAAGAATCTAATAGTGATGATAATTATAACGACGATGATGAGGACAATGATAAGGCTGACGATAATGACAGCGTAGAGAAAGTCCAAATAAACCAAGAAGAGCAAGAAAATCAAGAATCTATTGAACAAGAAGATCACGGAACAATAAAACTTAATAGTAATATTTATTCTATTAAAGATGAATTAGATGAATCTAAATTGATTGGTGAAAATAGTAATAAATATAATTTAAAAATTTAGAAAGTGAAGAAAGTGAAGAAAATGTAAATTGGACACCTGCGAATAATTATGAAGATAATATTGAAGATAATGATGAAGATAATTACATAGATAATATTGAAGTTGATCAAAATAACGATAATACAAATGTTACAGGTTCAACTTTATCTCTTTAATCAATTATATATCTTTAAAGTCTAAAACATGAAAATTACAACTAATGATTTTTACATTTAAGTAATAAGTATTAATACACAGTTTAGTATTACATATAATTATATAAATTAACATTAATAATATAACATTTTCTTTATCTTAATTAAATATATATAAAACTTAATAAAACTGAATTAACAACTTTATAATAAAATTATAACTAGGAATAATATGAAGATATATATTCCTTATGAATAAAACGATTACTTTTATAAGATTTAATTTAACATTATATAACATTATCTAACAACCTAAAAATATTGAAGCATTCAATACTTCTAATGCAAGTCTTTCTGTGATTTTAAAATCTGTTGCTTTTTCAATATCAACCAAATTATCGTAATAATACTAAGTAAATTATATATAAATATATTAAATATATTATAATGATATTTACTTTATGATGCATATAGTCTAATACCACTTCTAATATTTCACTTCGAATTTCTTTTAATTCTATATTAAATTTCTTTTCTAAATGAAATTAATGAAATAAAGATAAGTATATTTGTAATGGAAATTTAAGTAGAATATAATGATTTTATACCATTTTTGAATTTATTCAATAAAGCAGATACTTCTGCAACTCTTTCGTCAATGTGGAAGCTTACTCCGTCGCTACTTTGCTTAATTGTTAATAAAATTTAAATATATTGTTTATAATTGTTAATAATTGCTTGTATTTAACTTACTAAAGTTAAGTAGTTACTCATTTATTTAAATTTATCTAAATTACTAAATTATTATTTATAAAATATTTTTATTATATAATTATATATAATGTATGGAGACCCAAAAAGACCTAAAAATATAATATACTATCAATCTAAAAAGGCCTCAGAAGACGGAGGAGACTTTTACCAATTAATATCAATGGTCTTTGGAATAGTTTCATTTATATTCAAAGTATATTAATTATTAATGTCAATAATTAAAGGTTAAATGGGGAATTTGGCTTAGTTTATTCTTTTTCATATCGTCTTTTGTAAATTTGAAATATAATTACGACCAAAAGCAGTTATTTATGAATTTAAGGTAGAATTATATGAATAAACTAATAATATTATATAATAGTTTAATTGTACTTGGATTTGTAATGATATATTTTGTTCCCCAGCCAGGGTTGATAAGATAACAAAAAGATAAAGAAGATAACAAAGATGACAAAGAAAATTTAGTTAATAATAAAAATATGTTAAATTATAATATATTATAAATGAAAGTTTGTAGCTAAGTGATGAAATTAATAAGCTATAAATTATAATAATTTTATAATTAAAATACAATATAATACAATATAATAATGTTATAAAATACTTATAACAAATTATAATAATATATTATTATAATATAAAATATAAAAAAATAAAAATTTGTTTATTATATAATTAATAGTAACTAAAAATAAGTTAAAGTTAAAAGAACTTAATCAGCTTTAAACAAAATTAACAATTTCATAAGAAATATTTAAGCAAACAGTATGCAGAAGTAATCAGTTTACTACATACTGTCTTAAAGTAGAACATTGAAAACTGTTTCATTGGTTTGACTACAATTAAAAGTGAAGTTATTATTAACACTTTGATAGATAGTTTGATTTTGGCTCTTTAGGAAGTATTGACATGAGCTTAAGTTTTGGGTAAAATTATTTAATATTTCTTCTAAATGAGTATTCATTCCGTCTATATATTTAATATATTAAGTAAGTTTGTTAAGTTTAAATAAATACCTCCGAACATCATAGTTGAAGCATCAAAAATAGACGTTTGAAGGTTGTTTTGATAACTAGTTAGTTGTGGAACAGTTTGAATAATATAATTATAAATATTATAAACTATATTTTCTGTAGATAAAGCATTTTGGCAGTTTTGAGAGTTAAAACTACTTAGCATTAATCCAAAGTCTCTTGCTAAAATAATTATGATAATATAATACATAAGGATTGCAAAGTATTAGTTAAATACAATAACCCAGATTGCTTGTAGTTTGAGGCTTCTTCTAATTTTCTGAATAATGGTATCAGCTGGGAGCTCATTTCAAGGCTAAATCCAGTAAAGCCATTTAAATTAGTCTTAGCCGAGGTCAATGGGATAATGGAAGGAATTTGAGTTACTGAGCTAAAATTATTAATTTGATTAATCCTAGTTAGGTCCATCTTAGAAAAGTCTGGGTTTGTTAAATTTGATTCAAATCTTGTAGATACAAAGGTATCGGTTAGTAGAGACTTTAAAGGCAATAAAGTTTTTGATCCAGCTACTCCGGTTAATCCAGGTACTCCAGGTACACCAGGTACTCCAGCTTCTCCAGCTACTCCAACTACTCCAGATTTTAAACTCTTGGGAATCACCTAATATTAATTATATAAAATACATTAGCATTAATCACTTGACTTTGCTTATTAGGAATAGGAGTAAGAGTAGATTCTTCAGTCTCGTTTTCAACGTTTCTAGTTTCTGCTTCGTTATTTCGAGGTTTTCTTTTTGACTGTTGAGATCCTAATTGATTCAGGATTATTAAATAAGGCTCAAAATCATCCTAAAAAATAAATAATTTATCTTACATGAATTTTCAAATGAGTTCTAGCATTTCCTTTCTCAGTAAACTTCCTTGGACATCTAGGATAAGGGCAATTGAAGGGTTTCTTCTCGAAATGAGTTCTTTGATGTACTATTAAGGCCGTTTGCTTAAAAAATTTGGACGGACATTGATCACAAACATAAGGTCTAATAAGGCCATGCGCTAATTCTTCATGGGCTATGATTTCAGATCTAAGCTCGAAACTTTCTGTACAATTCTTGCATTTAAATTCTTTCTCTCCGGTGTGAGTTCTTAAGTGAGTAGCTAAAAAGCTCTTTTCCAAATAAGATTTGTCACATTGATTACATTTATAGGGCCTATATCCTTTCTAAGAATAAATTAAAAATATACATGGGTTCTTTGATGGGCAACTAAGCTTGAGTTAGTCGTAAATTTGAGGTCGCAGGCTTCGAAATCACAAGAAAAACACGAAACTTTGATATGCTTTCTAAAATGTCTATTCAAACGTTGTTCCGATGAGAACATTTTTTTGCATTTTGGAAATTTGCATGCATGAGTATAATCAAACTCCTTACGAAAAATTTATTAAAATTTTTACTTGATTTGTCTGGGAGACTTGAGTTTGATCACTATCTATCTTACTGTTTGAATCTTCAATGGATATTATTATAATTATATACTTTTCTTAGTTCTTTTTCTAGATTTTGGTTTCGGGTTTACTTTATTGCTACTGTTCATTTTTTTTAATTAATAATAGATGCTTTTAAATATCATAATTTTAATTTAATTTCATTGTTTTTACGAAGTATAATAAGAATTTATGCAATAGTTAATATAAGTAAATTTGCACTTACAGCTTAAATAAATAACAATATAAAAGTGTAGAAGTAATAAAAATGTCGTTAGAGAATCATAGAAAGTAATTAATCAAAGATATTTTGTAATTCTTAAAGGATTACAATATAAATAAGAAGAAATAAAAGAAAATCACAAGTCTTTTATTTATAAAAAATAATAATATACTTTTATATTTTAATTAAAGGTAGTTGGATCTTAAGCTTCATTTTTATTATAATTATTAATTTAATAATTAATTTTTAGTAATATTATAAATTTAAATACTATATAATTATATATAAATAAATTTAATTTATTTATTATAATATAAACTTAACATTTATAAACGAATTAAATGGAAGTTATTTCAAAATCTAAATTTGCTATAAAAGATTTTGAATTGCTGGATACTTTAGGTACAGGTATGACTTTTTATTTAAAAAAGCAAATAGGTACTTTCGGAAAAGTAAAATTATGCAAAAATAAAGAAAACGGAAAAATATACGCAATAAAAATGCTTAAAAAGATCGAAATAATAAAAGCAAAACAACTAGAACACGTTTATTCCGAATATAAAATACTTTCACAAATAAATCATCCATTTATAGTAGACTTTAAAGGTCATATAATTACAGATCCTAAATTTATTTACTTTGTAATGGACTACGTTCCAGGCGGAGAGCTCTTTTCAGTTTTGCGCTCGAACGATAAATTCCCTGTTGATCAAGCAAAGTACTTATAATAGTAATAACACATAGGTTCTACGCTGCACAAATAGTTACTATATTTCAATATTTACAAAGCTTAAATGTTATTTTTCGCGACTTAAAACCTGAGAATATATTAATAAATACAAATGGATATATAAAATTAACTGATTTTGGCTTTGCTAAGGTTGTTGAAACAAAAACATATACTTTGTGTGGAACGCCGGAATATATAGCTCCGGAGATTATACTGAATAAAGGTATTTTTATATGTTCATGTTTTAATTTTGTAATGATATTTGATATATGTTTAGTAATGTTTTGGTTTATTAATTAATGAATGAATGAGTTAATGTATTAATTATTTTATGAAGGTCATTCCAAACCAGTCGATTGGTGGACACTCGGAATACTATTATACGAAATGCTAGTCGGAGTAGATCCATTTAATCACGATGATCCTATGATGATATATCAAAACATTATTAAAGGAAAGATAAAATTCCCTAAAGACATAAATTCAGAAGCAAAAAGTTTGATAAAACACTTGTTAACAGGAGACGTTTCAAAAAGAATAGGAACATTAAAGGACGGAGTTAAAGATGTAATAGATCATAAATTTTTTAAAAATTTTGACTGGAGATCACTGTTATTTATGACAATCGAAGCACCATATATTCCAAAAATAAAGTAAGTTTATTTGATTAATATTATCATAGTGGTCCGTTAGATGTTTCAAATTTTAATAATTACCCCGATTCATTAGCGGAAGTACAAGCTATGAAAGTTCTGAATGATCCGTTTTTGTCTTGGTAGAGATAAATATATAGTACATATAGAATATTCGATATATTTGCTTTGATTTTTTGGTTTTTGGTGCAAATAGAAGAAATATGCAATTATATATTTAATTTTTTATTATAATAATAATATTATTAAAGTTATGAATTATAAAATATTCTATTTATTATAATTTTATTACATTTATTATTTATATTATTACTATGTCTTTGTTTTATTTACAATATTACTATAAAAGCTATATTTAAAAGCTTATACTTATTCAATACTTTTAAAGTCCTTTTTAAGACGTTATTCAATCCTTATTCAGTCCTTGTTAAATTACTGGCTCTTTTACTTCTATACCAAAATTTCTATTTCATCATCTATTGTATACAAAGTACATGACAAATACAAATTTTGATCAGTGTCTAAGTTATAATTATAAGCATTTGGAATTCCGTTTATTAAAACTTGTATTTGTTTTTTATCTCTTATTAATGTTACAGTGTCCCACTGTTTGAAAGTCATCTTTGGATTCTTACTCCAAATTTTCTTTTCGCATATGCTACCGTCAGAACCTATTGCAAAGGATTTATTTCCGTAGTCTCCAGTTTTTAATAGACTTCCTAGATCTGATTTTAAGTCGGTAAGGCCAAGTATTAAGGTAGAGTTAAGAGAGAGTTTATTAATTAATATTGATATCATAATATCTGAAATTGGTTCTTTAGATGTAACAGTAAGAAAATGATTTTTGGTATGTTTGTACACAGTAGAATTGTTTGTGAATTGTGGAATATTATTATAGTAACTAAGAGAGTTTATATCATTCATATCATTTATATCACTATTGTCTTTTTTACTCAAAGATCGTATATAATTTTCAACTAATTTTGGATCTGAATTAATTTTATTTATTATCTTTTCCAACATAGTAAATGTTTCTGATGAATGTTTTTGAAAGTCACTTCTTAATTTTGCAATATTATCAATATTTTTATAATAGGTTTGTTTCATTGATTGGAAACTATTTATATTAGTATTAATAGATCCTTCAAGATTTGTAAGAGCATTGTTTAAATTACAATCATGTTTAAAATTACTATTTGAGTTAATATCGGTATTACAATTGATACAATAATTTGACATTTATAATTAAATTAATAAATTAATAAAGTAATATAAATGCAAGTAGACTAAAAATAAAAGTTATTCTCCTATAAAACAAAATTAATAAGAAAAGAAATAAGTTATAAATTTTTATTATAATTATAATATTAAATTATTATAATATTTATGTAAAATGAAAATAGAATACTTTAATTAGCATTTATTCTACTTAATCAGCTACTTTTTATAACTCAAATTATATTTATTTTCTTTTGACTTCTCAATACGAGCATTATAGTTAGATAATTTAGGCATACTACTATTTTCTGTTATATCCTTTCCTAATTTATTAAAACCCATCGATGTGGTATGGTTAGTCTTTTTAGCTTTTGTATTAGGTCTCGAGTTAAGTAATTCTCTGTTGTATTGTTCAATTGCTTTTAAGTCGCTATCCACTGAGTTTTTTTTCTTATGACTTTTTATATTATCCTTAGCATCTGTACCATCTAAATTATATTTTCCTTTACCAGAAGTTCCAAGGTCAAAACTTGGATTTTTATTTTCTAGCTTTTTCACTGACTTATTTTTATTTAAATTCTGAACTTCTTCTTTAATGTTTATCATATCATATACAGGTTCATCAATAATTATAGGTTCATCAGGACTTCTATAAATTATAGATACATAATTAAATAAGAGAATAAGTAAATATATTTCTATATTAAATTTTAATATACTTACTCTTCATTATACCAATTATCAAACAGAGGATCACTAAGTCCTATTCTATTTTCCGGATTTTTTGTTAAAAGACCTTCAATTAAGCTTTTGCAAGTATTTGATATTTTTATATTTTTCGGATAAGGAATTTCTTTAGTAACTATTAAGTAAGCAATTTTCTCTTCGTCAGCTAAACGAGTTGTTAATATGTTATAATATAATTAAATGATTTATTATATCTTATGTACTTGAATCAAAGGGATATGATCCAAAAACCATAAAATAAATTATAACACCTAGAGCCCAAATATCAATCTTAGGACTAGAACTTAAATCTTCCTTTGTAGCAACCTTAATAATTAAGATAAATATTTATCTATACCTCTGGAGGGATAAATCTTATAGTACCATAATTAACCTTTTCACTTATATTTCCTTTATTGAAACCTGATATTCCGAAGTCAATTATCTATGATTAATGTTATATATAGTTAGTTTACCAGTATTCTTTCTTTGGTTTCATCAGCAAATAATATATTATTGGGATTTAAGTCTCGATGCACGACATTTTTTGAATGTATATAAGTAATTCCTTGGTGTATTTGTCTAGCAAGGTCTTTTGCCTTATTTTCGCTTAAACATTTTTTTTCTCTAACATACTTTGTTAATTCTCCTCCAGAAGCATATTCCATAACAGTATAAAAATAATTATTTAACAAGTAAGAATTTATATATTTCACAATGTATTTGCTGTTAAAAGACCCCAAGTAAACAGCCTCTCTAGATATATTATATATTTCTTCGCTAGCTTTTTTAAATAAGGTTAATAAATATTAAATACACATAGTTGCAATGTCAATTTCTTTAATTGCTACCACATCTGCTGAGTCCAATACATTCTTTGCTATGAATATTTTACCGAACCCTCCTGATTTAATGTCTTTTATAAACTCATATTGGTAAGCGTAGTTATAATTTGAAAATTTGGAACCTAAGTATTAAATAGTTTGGTATAATTATTTAATTTAGTTGATTTACCATCTAATGCGACATATAATATCTGATTATCATTTATATACTCAATATCTGCATCGTCGTAGAGAATGGCTTTATTATTATATATTAATATTTTGTCGTGAGGAATATTTTTATTAACGAAGTTGATTATGGCATCTTTTAATCTTCTAAGACTGTTGACTTTACTGTTGATTTTCATTGTCATGGACTTATCAAAAGTTTTTCCATTAACCCATATTATTACGCTTTTTGTTTCATTATCAGAATACATTTTTATTATTGTTATTTTAAGATTAATATTAATTGAATAATAATAAATTGTTAAATTTATCAAGTTATAATACAAACATAAATATAAAACTATGTAAGATAATAAATTTATAATATTATTAAAAGGGGATTGGGGATTGGGGATTGGGGATTGGGCCCAATCCCCAATCCCCAATCCCCAA
>Ga0100378_1006245_pt1 | contig 10791 bp, 10 predicted proteins | sample CryGeymeta201502_FD_81535 | JGI IMG/M metagenome (GOLD analysis project Ga0100378, IMG submission 81535) | Groundwater microbial communities from Crystal Geyser aquifers in Utah, USA - Crystal Geyser metaG 2015-02 | ecosystem: Environmental > Aquatic > Deep subsurface > Groundwater | place: USA...
TTATTTCTGAATCTCTTTTTAAATTTTTAGAATTAAATAGTAGGGGAAATACCCTAACTCAAAAAATTAATGATTCAAATGACTACTATGGATATATTAATATGAATAATCAACATGAAGCAATTAATTTTAATATTCTATGTTCTTCACCTAAAATTCAAAGAGCTATGTTATTTATAAAATATGCTAAAGCAACTGAAGTTAATAAAACTATTCAAATGGAAGAAACACCTAGTTTCTCGGATGATGATATTAGAGGAGATTATGACTCAATTACAAAAACAATAGTAGCAAGAGTTCCAGGAATGCCTACTGACTTTACATCAAATGAGCAAATAGTTATTTTGTTTAAAATTCATTTTATACCTGAGACAAAAGATAGTATAGTAAGCGTTCTAACTGAAGAAAGTTTCACTATTCAACTTACTCCTGTAACTAATGAAGGAATAATGAAAATGCTTCCTCCAGATGAAAGCTTTAGTGGATACTTAAAAGTTGAAAATCAGGAATTTAATCATATATTTGAGTTAGAAAAGACTAATATTAAACAAGATCAATTGCTCATTGAAATATCTGACTGTAATGGGAAGTCAAACTTTGCTATAAATGATTCACTTCCAACTAATAAAGTTGACCTGAGGAAATCAAACTTAATTAAAGATAATATCAAGGCGGTTTATGTAGGAGGAAAACATATTATAAGAGTTATTACTTCAGCAGCAATTAATCGATACTTCCTAACTATTTGGGGAGTACATATAGACGGAGAAGATCATAACAAATGCGATATTAATAGCGGTAATACGTGCAAAAATCTCAATCATTTTAGTCACTATATGGTTAAATACAGACCAGTAATATATGAAGAATACAGAAGATATACTTTATCTAACAAAGGACAGATGAATTATTCATATATTAACGGAGACCTTATTTTAAACGTTCCAAAAATAATTATTGATTACAAAGGTAATTTTACTGATCTTAGTCCTAATGATAAGAGTTTTGAATTCAATTTAGTTTTTAATAAAAACGGAAGTCAAAAATATTTAAATTCTATTTGTAGTGTAGTTAGCTATAACAAAATGGTTATTACAGCAGAAAATAATGATCAAGCTTCGACTACTACCGTTCAAGGCAGTAATTTACCTACTAACTCAACAATTAGTAATACTAATTATAACACTCATAATGATTTCTATCAATTCAGAATCAGCAATATTCAAGGAGGAGCTTATAGTTTTAACATATTAGCCACTAATCGTTTTCTCAAAGAAGAACTTCTTTACACACCACTCGAAGTAGTAATAGAATCAAGTAATTATGTTAAAGGTTTATATGCTGGTTTTGGTATAATCGTTGGAATATTTGTTGGATTATTGATATATTTCCTATATACAAAGTTTAGAAAACAACCTTTACAAGATATAACAGGACCAGAATTAGTGGATGGAGCAGGATATAAACATAAAGAGTTAGATACTAACGATAATGAAAGCCCTCAAAAGTTAAATACTATTGCTGATGAAAGACAAGGAGGTAATGAATTCTTCCCTTCTCCAGAAAATTTTAATAAAAATGATTTTGAAGAAGATTTAAAAAATAGAATATTTAATTTGAAGTCATGTGAGCCTGAACGTCAAAATAAGATGAACTTTGAAAAAGATAATAAACAAACTGATCTGAATTTGAAAGCAATTGAGTATAGTAAGATAAAAAACGAAGACAATTTAAACGATAATGAAGGTAGTAATGATATTCAAGATATTGAAATGAAGAAACATACTAATGCCAACTTCGATAAATTTTCTTCAATTTCTAATAAGGACTATATTGATAAATATAAATTGAAACTTCCGAAAAAGGAACAAAAAACTTTTATTTCATCTCAATCTCAGAAATTTGTAGACATGGCTAAGAAAAAGGAAAATAAAAATAGTAATTTTGATGGTAATAACGATAAAAAAGGAAATTCTGATAAAAATGATGTTGAATCTGAATCTATATTTTCTGAAGATGATAATAAAACTGCTATTAAAAAGTTTGTGAATTCAGACGATAGCATTAGTATGTAGTATAGAAAAGATTTAGCATTAAAATTATAGTTAAATTTATAATTATTATTTGATATTAATATTAATAATATGTTTAAAAGTAGACTTATAATATAGTGTTATAAAATTACAAATTTAACATAAAAAATTAACTAATCACATATTAAACTTTTATATATTAGGTTAAATAAATACAATTAATTATTAAAGGATTAAATTTATTTTGGTTGAATTAAAGGGAAATTTCACTCAGCTAGAATAAATATTCGGATCGGAGTCTTATTAAACATCTTATTCTACTTAAGTATTATTTTATTAACTAAATATGTATTACTATAACATATAATAATTTAAATTAATAAAAATTATATAATATAAATTTCAATATAAATTATTATTTAATATACTATAATAATAATTGAAATATATGAACATATTAAGTATCTCAAAATATCGACATTTATCAGGGTATTAACCCTCTTCATCAATATATATCTCACAAAACATGAAATTTTAACTTAATTTAGTTTAAAGAAATAATACGTAATGATAATTGATAAAAAATTAGAGCCTTTTATAAATTAATTAAACAAAAAGTAAATTACTTGAAAGGAACATCTAAGATATGAATTTCCACACTTGTCATTTCATTATTATCGTATTATTTTTATTTTATTAATTTAAACAAAGAATGTTAGAAAAAATTTACAAACAAACTGATAAAGTTAAGACCTTAATAACCAAACTTCAAAATTCCATCAATGAATATTCAAAATATAAAGATGATGTAAAAAGAATTCTAAGAGTAAGCAGAATTAATCTCGTTCCAAAAAGATTTTTAATTACACCAAATGAAGCTTATAAAGGTTTAGAAAGCCTTAACATGTCTTTTAATCAAAATTTAAATTTAATTAATGTTGACGTTGATGTTGAACTTAAAAACTCAAATATTCTTAGTAATCCTAACAGTAAGTTTTATACTTTTAAAATCTTTTAGTCTCTCATAGGAATAATTTTAATTTTATTTGTAATAATTCAAATCATAACTTAAATGAATTGTTCGAAGGAAAATTAGTAAAAATGCTATCAAACTCATCTAGCTATTCGGTGGATGAAGATTTTTGCATTTCCACAAATAAAATAAATAAAATATTGAAAGTTCTCGAAGAAACTGATATAAAAGAACTACTAGCAATTTTTGAAAACACCAACTCCAACAGTAGTGATGATGATAAAATTTCTAAAACTACAAATATTGAAATCAATACAAAATTAGAAGTTGGTAGAAATTTATTTAGCTACGAATTATTTATCTTAAACTATTATAAAGACTTAAATCAATATAAATGTGACCTAGAAAGAATCACAATCAATTATGGAAAATTCAAAGATAACAATTTGCTCGATAATAACTTTAAAAATAGCCCAATGTAACTTTAATACTTATTTTTAATCATAATAACTTTTATTAGTACCAATATATACCAAGAAGAGCTAAAAGAGTATTTTCCATATCCCAGAAATTGCAATGATGACCAATTTCAAGAAGAAATAAAAAATTTAAATGAAGAATTTAAATTTAATTTAGAAATTTATAAAGACAAAAATGAACTAACGCATAATTACGAGATTAACTTCCAAACAAATGATTTTCCATTGAAAGAAATTAATTTAGAATCATTAGAATCCAAAGACAATAATTCAGGATCTGGTAACTTAGATAATATGGATTTATTTAAAGGAATTAATTTAAATAGCTTTGATGGAAACTATACAAACTATATTACAAATGAAAATGAGCAATTTAATGGAAATTTAGATATAAATATGGAAAGTTATGAGAATCCATATGTTATTGATAATAATCAAGAAGTAAAAGTGGCTCCTAAATTAAACAGAAAATTAAGAAGTCCAAATAAAATACCGATCAAGAAGAAAAAATCTAAAGAAGATAAAGAAGAAACAAATTCATTGAAAGCAAAAAGAAAAACTTGTGCAAAGAAGTTTAAAGAAGATGAAGTTAAATAACTAACTTATTTGTAATAATATTTATATATGAAGATAATATTAATAACTTTACTTTTAAATCTTTGTTTATTAATTTTTTGGCTTAAAATAATACCTAATGATAAGAATAATTTTTATATATAATTCTAAATCATTATGGTAATGAAAATGTTAAGAATATGTCTATCAGGTATAAACTCTTTGGTATGTTGGTATCACTTCGATAAAATTATACAAATTATAATATTTATTTCCCGCAAAAGTAATATTATTATATAATTAATAGTTATAATAATAAATACTTATATAATATGGACCCCAAAACATTGCCAAGGAGCTGAAAATATGTAAAATAATGATATTAGCTTAATTCATTTTGCCAAAAAACAACTCCAATAACTTATTAGTCTTTTATGAATAAATCAATATTAGAAAATACAAAAATTATAATGACCAATTTAATTTATTTATGTAATGATATTATAAATCAAACTATTATTCAAGCTATTTAAGCAAACTCTTAGGGAATCATAATAATTAAGTATTTTCTATAATTATTACTTATTTTTAAAATTTAAATAAATAAAGATACTTATGGTAAAAAAGAATCAGAATTCAAAACTAAAACAAAATAGAAATAATTTTAAAAATGTCCCAGAAGATACTAAGACTAAAGAATCTCAAATTATTTCTTCCCAGTCAAATATTTGCTTCTCAACAAAAATGAATAGTAATTCAGATGTAAAATTTTCAACAGGTTGTAACGAAAAATTTATTAATAAAAATCAAACCCAGCTCGAAAAGAAAGAGCCAGATTCAGAAGTATTTGATATTAACAGGTATTATTTAATAACTCCGTAGAAATAACATTATTACATGGCTTAAGGACCTAACTTGTTCTGACTGTATGTTCCCAGCAATCAACAATTTTAAAGAAGAATTTGAAAAAGAAATTAAAGAGCTAACCCAAAGACAATTTCAAGCAAAAAAAAATGGTGACATCCTACATTTAGCTGTCCAATTTTACGATGCCTATATATCCACAACGACTCTAACAAAAAATCAAGATAAGAATTTTTTAATTTTGTCAGTTGGAACATGCCTATTCATTGCAGTTAAATTGTTGTACAGGGAAAACTTACTTTGTTTAAACCATTTAACTAATGTCATTCTATTCAGGAGATTTAGCATGTAAGTTGTTTAATTAATTTCTTTGACATAATTTATCTTCTTTAACTTTTTTAAAATAATTTAACTTCTTTAACATTTACTTACTTTTAGGCCACATATTATCAGCAAAGAGATTGAGATTTTCAAAGTTATTATTGAAACTACTTTGATAACAACGACATTCGATCATATTAAAAACAATATGAGTGGATTAGCTGAAAGATATTCTAAGTGTCATCTTATCATTTCAATAAGAAATGGTTTTGATAATTTTCTTAACGAAGTAGCTATAGGTTCGGAGAAATATTGCAAGTTGATGCTTTTCCACAAAAAAATGTCATTAGATCTGTGAGTTTATATTTGATATATATTTAATATTTGTTTAGGTCTTCAAATGGGTTGAAAGCAATAATATGTATTTTACTCGCTATTGATGATGTTTTAAAGGGACAGAATTATAAAGAAATTGAGAACTTAGTTTTAAACTTGGTAATAATATTAATTTAAATTTATTTTATTATAAAAACTTATAGAAAAAATCAATATTAGAAGATTTAAAGGAGAATGAGCAAAAGCTAAACGAAATTTTTAATGACTTTAATGCCTTTTTAAGCGAGTATTTTTATACAAATTTTCCATCAAATGATACTGAAATGGTTCAATTAGATCCTTGAGATTTATTAAGCAAGTTAAATTTATATTACGTAAAGTTTACTTGGCTATATTATATTAACTTTTAATTATTAATAATACTTAGTGAATTAAATTGTTGTAAGATGTATTATAGTTGTTTTACTTATTCATTTTTATATGTTTATATTAATTATTTATCTTTTATTTTATAATATTTCTTAAGATAATAAATAATAAAACATTTATTGTTATTTAAATTATATTATTGTGAGATTAATATATTATGTAAATAATGTTAATTAAGTTATATATTAAGTATTTGCTATTATGTAATTTATCATCACATCATAATTTAAGTTATAATAAGTTAGGTGTTTTAAGTATTAATAATTACTTTATATTACTCAATATTACTTTATATTACTTTTATTACTTTTTATTATGTTAATATAATTTTATAAATTTATATGCTTACCATTATTAAATTTAATTAGTTAACAATTATAAAAAATGGAAGCGAAACTACGTTTAAATTTTGTAGATCTAACTTCAATTTCGAATACGTTTTGTAGTCCGAAAAAGTCCTGGCATGAGCTAGTTGAATCTATGCGTAATATCCAAAAGAACTTTAAAAAATCAGAAATTAATCCGAAAGAACTAGACGATCTAATCGAATCTGAAAGTCTTAACACTGGAGTACCTGACATTGCATCTGTTGACATTATTATTGATTCTATTAATAGATATATCCAAGAGTACAAAATACCAGGGTCAACTACGCTTTTCCTTGATTTTAGAAGACATGCAGCTATCTTCTTGTTCTCTATTGGGTCTCAGGAGAAATCTCTAGAACTAATGAAGGATATTGTATCGATTATCAATGAAGGGATTGAAGAAAGCAAAAATAATTTAGATATAAACTTAGTATGTGTGAAAGATTGTGTGAAGTTGAATATTGCAGCTATTCAGTTTTGGCTAGAGAATTATGAAGAGTCAAGATTAATTTTGGAAGAGGTTATCACTTATTATGAATCCACCGATGATGAATTATATCTCATTAAGATGGTCAGTTTTATTTCAGTTGCTTTCACCTACCTAGCTTGGATCTACGCAAAGAAACTTGCCTACGAAGATGCCGAAAAAGCTTTTTTACATGCTCTAAAGGTACTAAAAACCGTAAAAATGCACACAAAAGATAGACTTAAAGACGAAGGATTTATATACACTTACACTAAAAAAATCTTTATTTATGGTAAATATACTTAAATAACTCTTATATAGTTAAACAACTAATAATGCTAATACTAATATCACTTACTTATTAATCTTACTAATACTTACTTCTTTTTAGATCAATTGATAAACTTTTACTCCTATGTCCAACAGTATGAGCTTTGCCATCAACCTCTTATGGAAATCTTAAAGATTATGGATAAGCCTAACTTTGTCTACGATGTAGATGTTGGACCTCAAAATCATATTTACTACTTTATTACAGCAAGTTTATATACTCTTAAAGGACTCAATCGAGTTGATTTTTCAAAATGCATTCACTATTTAATAAATATTATGATCATTGTATATAAAAATTCTGAAGGCTTTGAAAACTTACATCCGACATTTTATTTGCAAATTTTTAGGCTAATACAAGCAGTAAAACTAAATGGAGATAATCCTATTTTTTATAGAATTGTAAGACAACATGAAAATGACAATTCTGTTGATTGTGATATAATTTACACTTCTTTCTCTAAAGCAGATAAGGTTCGAAGGAAACAAGTAGAATCATTAATGAAGGATGTTTCCGAAGAATATTTAGATCCAATTATTTCCAAATTCGATTATGAAAAAGTAATTACACTTAACCCAAAAAGTGGTAATTCTGGTTCAATGTCAGACAATGTTGTTAGTTTAGACAAGTATGCTGAGTATGTAAAAAACGAAAATTTTGCCCAATACAACTTTATGAATGATATGCAAAAAAGAATGACTGATAGTACTTTTTTAACAGATGAGCTTATAGCTAATGAAATTAATGAACTTTTGTTAATTAGGCTCAACTGTGAAAAGGTCCTGATTAAATTTGTGAATATTATCAAAGATCTAGTTGATTGTAAACATATTGGTGAAAAAATAGTTATGGAAGGATTAAACGGATTTCTGCAAATTGAAAATGATGATTTGGTTTTATATTCTGTTCATAGATTTATGGCAAGAGACGGACAAAGTGCATTATATAAGGGTATTTTAATATTACTAATATTATTATCTTTATTAACTTTTAATCATTTATATAGATGTTAAACTTTCTGATAATGAAAATGAACGAGAGACCAAGATGGAAACACTAAAAGTTATAAACGTCAAAAATGTTGAAAATAGATTTGCTCCTCTATATTACAAAAGAATAAGTTACAAATTAAGTAAAGACGCTAAAACTTTCAACTTTTCTATTTATTTCGCAATAATGAATCTTCTTATGTCAAAAAAGATTTACTATCCTTGTATTACATTACTATCTCTATTTATTGTTGAAATATCTTCAATTAACATTGAATTATATGAAGAAGCCAAATCCAGCTTGAAAACAGAAAGTTTCCTTTATTTATATGAATTTTTGGTGTTTAATCAAGTTCAACAACTTATTGATCTTAAAAACTTTGACAGAGCTTTATTTGAATTACTAAGAATTATGAATCCAATTAACGAGTTCAATACTCTTATATACAAATCTCTACTTGGACTTTGTTTATCTCATTGTTATTACCACGAAGCAGCTGTATTCAATCTATGCGAAGGAGCAAACTTAATCCAACCACTCTTAAACTTATACAAATCCGAAGATAGAGGTATCCCAACAAAAGACCAAAAAAAATCTGAACAAGAAGCAAAAGTAAATCAAATGTCTAACGAAGGTAATTACAATATAATAATTTAATTTAATATTTTTATACTTAAATTACTATAGCCTATGTCGTCGAAATGAGAATGTTCTTCGTTACAATCCAATGCTTTATATTAGGAACTATAAAGCTAATGGATGGCGCTAACACCGTACGTGTTAAAACATGCTTTAGATGTAAAAAAGAAGACCAGACAATTACTGCTATTTGTTTAAATTGTAAGAAAGCTCTATATTGTAATAGAAAATGCATGAAGAAGAACAAGAGAATTCACAGTTTAATGTGTAGATTCCATTTAGATAAGCATTATGCTATTAAGACCGTAATGGAAGAAATGAAAAAGAACTTTAATTACTACCAAGAAGAAATGACGAAGGCAAATGAGAGAAAGAAGAAAGATAGAGTTACTCTTACATAGATGAGTTAGTTATAATTATAATATAATAAGTATCTACTTTTAAGTTCTAAACATAATATAATAAATAAACAACATATACAACGATAAAATAAATTCTTTTTTATTTAAATATGTTTAAATATAATTTTCATATGTTTATTTAATATAAGTTAAAAAGTGAACTCTTATAAGTATATTATGAATTGAAATTATTATACTTCTATTTTATTTTGTAAATGTTTAAAATTATATGAAATTTATGTTGAAACTATTTATTTAACTAGATGGGTGTTCGTGTTCTACGAATAAATCTTTTAAGAATCCATATTTGTTATTCAAGCAGAATCCGTTAATTTGATTCTTTTCATTTGATTTTGAGTGATTTTTGCAAGCTTCTTTAACTTGAGGAATATCACTATAATTATCACAAATATAACCAAGCATATCATCAGAAAGTTGATCTTGAACATCAGAATCATATACTCCGTCAACAACAACCCAAGGGACCCACTTATGGGCAGGTTTTAAACCTTCAGTAGCAACGGCAATATCATGTTGGACAGCATTACCTTCGTCTCCATTTACGCATGCCATAACAGCATTATAATTAGCTGAGTCAGTCTCGCAAATTTTAGTTGTTTTAATAAAGTCATTTCCTTGTGAGCTAATATTTTCCTTAATGCAAACAAGGAAATTAGTAAACATTTCAGGTTGCATTTTTTTAATAGCGCAGGATTCAACTAAGTTCCCTTGGCATTCGGGAGCTCCGTGTTGGCAGGAGAATTTCCATTTATTTCCGTCTTGGGTTTCTCTGGCGTTTCCATAAGGATAAAACTTTAAAGTTGCTAAATTTTCATGTCCTTTGAAATTTTGGAAAGTTTTTACGGATGTTCCAATGAACTCTTCGCATCCAGGGCATAAACTTTCGTAGTATAAAGCGATTGTAGGGATATTTCTACAGTTAAGAAGAGTGATGAGTAGTTGTAAAGCAATAAAAATTGAAATTATTTTTGAAGCCATATTGAATTTGTATTATATACTTTTAAGAGAATTTAGTTAAATTTATAAATATAAAATTTATGTTACTAATTTAACTTAAATGTAAATGTTTTTGTTGTTTTAAATTATTTAGTTAAGTTTAATTTAGTTTATATATTATTGAAAAAAGTATTTATTTTATATAGATTAATTCTAAATTATATATTAGATATATTATGGTTATGTTTTTTTGTATTAACTAACTAATATATCATTTTATTATAGAGATTTAGTTGTTATTTTCTGATTGTGAATCTGGTATTAACGGTTTTCGAATTTTATTATACTTTTTCTTAGTTACTCCATAAAGTTTATTTACATACAATCTTTCATTTCTTTTAAACGTCTTTGGATCAACTAAGACCAACTGATTATTAATCACATTTACATAAAAAGTAATATATAGATTTTCATAACTTATTAAATAATCACTTTTAATCTGCTCTGAATAGATATACTCAATTAGTTTCGTAAAGAATTCTTTATTTGTATCATACTCCAGAGGATATCTATATGTTACTCTTTTACTTAGTTTATAAAACTGAATAGCCCTAAAAACTTTATTTTTACGGAAGACATTAAAAGGGAA
>Ga0100378_1006251_pt1 | contig 10787 bp, 10 predicted proteins | sample CryGeymeta201502_FD_81535 | JGI IMG/M metagenome (GOLD analysis project Ga0100378, IMG submission 81535) | Groundwater microbial communities from Crystal Geyser aquifers in Utah, USA - Crystal Geyser metaG 2015-02 | ecosystem: Environmental > Aquatic > Deep subsurface > Groundwater | place: USA...
AGGTGATTATTTTATCGGGACACCCCATGGAATTCAAATCCTGACTAACATCAACCAACTTGGCAATCGAAAAGCCACGCTTTTTTTGGAAGAACTTCAAAGTTTTGGTGAAAGCTTGACGATCAACCCTTTGTTGAAACTCGCGGCGCGACAAAATCAAATCAGTGCCAGCTATACAGCCCTTTGGTATCCACAACCAGAACTTTTACAGTTCGAATATCAACTTCAGGGATACGACCAAGGTTTTCGATTGACGCGCGAACGTCAAATTCATTTCAATGCACTGGAACCAGGAGGATATACACTCCAAATCAAACTAAAAAATCTCCCTGCCTATTTGGGACAATCAGTAATCAAACAACACATAAAAATTTTACAGCCTATTTGGAAACGTTGGTATGTCTGGATTCCGGCTTTGCTCTTGTTGCTCATAAGTGTCATTATGATAATGCGTTATAGGATAAAAAAAATACGCAAAGAACAACAGTTAAAACGCGAACGTGCTGAATTTGAATACCGCAACCTGCGCAATCAGGTAAATCCACATTTCCTTTTCAACAGCTTTAGCACATTGATGGCTTTGATAGAAGAAAACAGCTCTGAAGCAGTCGAATACACCGAACAACTCAGCGATTATTTCAGACAAATTCTACAATTCAGAGATACCGAATTGATCCGTCTCGCAGAAGAATTACTGCTTCTCGAAAATTACCTTGCACTTCAAAAAAAACGTTATGGCAATGGCCTTACTATGAAAATAATCCTTGAAGAAAAAACTATGGATACGATGATTCCGCCTATGAGCCTGCAGATGCTGGCCGAAAATGCTTTAAAACATAATCAGGCAAGCCGATCAAGTCCACTTCAAATCAAGCTGTCGCAAGAAGCAAACGATCTTGTTTTTTGCAATCAACTTCAACCCAAACAAAACAATGAAAAATCAACCGGATTAGGTATTAAAAACATTAAAGAACGTTACCTGAATTTTGCAGGAAAACAAATTCGGGTAATAAAAAACAACACTCATTTCTGCGTTTATTTACCTTTGATTCCTAAATGAAAACATTTACCGTTTTACAAATTGAAGACGAACAAGCCACTGCCAATCGGCAAAAAAGGCTTTTCTTGGAAATAGCACCCGAAACCACTTGGCTTGATACCTGCGATAATATCAGTTCCAGTGTTAATTACCTGAAAAGCAATCCCATGCCTGATCTGATTTTGCTGGATATACAACTTGCAGATGGAAACAGTTTCGAGATTTTCAAACAGGTGAAAGTGAACTGTCCGGTAATTTTTATGACCGCTTACGATGAGTTTGCCATCAAAGCTTTTGAGGTAAACAGCCTGGATTACCTGCTAAAACCGATTAAAAAAGAAGCACTTGAAAAAGCTGTTCAAAAATTTAAAAATCAACGCAAATCATTTGATATTCCTGATTTTAATCAATTAATAACCAGTCTCGAAACACTTAAAAGTCCAAAAAATATTAAACGCTTCATGGTTAAGCTGGGCAGCCAGATAAAAACTTTTAAGACCGAAGAGGTAGCCTATTTTTATATTGAAGATAAAATTGTTTTTGCCATGCTTGGCGATGGCAGCAGATTTCCGTTAGATCTTAGCCTTGACCAACTGGAACAGCAGCTCGATAAACAACAGTTTTTTAGAATTAATCGCGCGACGATCATCAGTTTTGAAGCCATTGAAAAGTTACACACCTACAGCAAATCACGAATAAAAGTGATTTTAAAACCTCAATGCCCGATCGAAACAATCAGCAGCACCGACCGTTCACCGCATTTCAGAGATTGGCTCAGCGGACAATAATTCCTGTTTAGTTGGTAATTTTTCCTGTTGAACTATAATGAATTTCAAGAGTTTATAGTCAGGACTATCTTTGCTGCAACTAATCCAAAAAATTACCTCAAAATGAAAAAATGGATGAAAATACTGGCTGTTCTTGCTGTAATTGGAATTGCAGCTGCCAGCTACGTTTATGTATTTGTTTACAACAAAGCACATCCCGATTATGCCCAACTCGAACCCGAGCACAGCATAAGCACCAAAGCATGCTTTGAAACATTTAGGAATAACGAAACAGAGGCAAATCAAAATTTTGTGGGCAAAATGATACAATTATCCGGTACACTTGATCAAATAGAATATGTTGATAATCAAATTATATTCTATTTTATCTTTTCCGAAGGTATGTTTGGAAACGAAGGCGTGCGCGTGAGTATGCTCCAAAATGAACAGCTATCTGAAATAACTACAGGGCAAAATATAACTTTAAAAGGTTTTTGTACCGGATACAATCAAACTGATGTGGTTCTTGAACATGGCAGTATCATTTATTAATCAATCAAAAAAAAATGAAAATGAAAAAACAAATTGCTTTAATCATCATTGCTGCAATGGCTATTAATCTTCAAATACAGGCTCAAAAATACATCACAAAAAATGGTAAGATTCACTTTTATTCAACTGCTCCGGCAGAAAAAATTGAAGCTTTTAATAATCAGGTTAACAGCGCACTGGATATATCAAATGGGGATTTCATTTTTCGTGTTCTGATGAAATCCTTTCAGTTTGAAAAAGCTCTGATGCAAGAACACTTTAACGAAAATTATGTGGAAAGTCATAAATTTCCTAATGCAACCTTCACGGGTACAGTGACGAATTTGAATGAAATTGATTTTCAGAAATCCGGTACTTATCAAGCTAAAATCGAAGGCGACTTAACAATTCATGGCATGACTCAAAAAATTTCGGAACAAGGAACTTTTGAAGTAAAAGATGATAAAATACACGGTAAATCAACATTTTATGTAGCTGTGGCCGATTATGATATTAAAATCCCACAGGCTGTAATTACCAATATTGCAGAAAAAATTGAAGTAAATGTTGATATTTTACTCGAACCCTTGAACAAATAAAACTGTTCACTGTTTATATTACGGTTTTGGTTATACATTTCAATTTTCTCCTATTGACACAGGCGTACTGCTCCCCGCAGACGCCTGTTTCTTTTGTTTTATACTACTGTTTTTCAACTGTTTGAACAATTTTTCATAAAAAGTGAGCATTTTTTCAGTCACACATCGAACAATTCAAATCTATACATGTTTAAATGTCGGTTTTGGTTATACATTTCAATTTTCTCCTATTGACACAGGCGCACTGCTCCCCGCAGGCGCCTGTTTCGTTTTTGTATAACTGCCTGAAAGCTTAAAGCAGTCAGCATTTCAAACTAATTTTTTAGTTATATAATGGAAAAAAATTAGTTCAGTTTAAATCTAACAGGCAAATTAAAAGATACGCGAACGGCTTGGCCTCTTTGATAGCCAGGTGTCCATTTAGGCATTAATGCCACTACCCGTTTGGCTTCTTCGTCGCAGCCACCTCCAATACCTCTGAGAATTTTTACATTAGATACTGCGCCATCTTTTTCAATAACGAAATTTATATACACCTTACCTTGTATGGTATCGCGACGAGCCTGCTCGGGATAACTGATGTTGCTAGCAATAAAATTCATCATGGCAGTGGCTCCACCAGGGAATTCGGGCATCACTTCAACTACAGTAAACACTTCTTCGCCAATTGCTTGTTCTTGCTTAAAAGCAGGTGTTTGATCATCTTCCAGTTTTACTTCTTCCATTGTGTCTGTTGCAAAATTGCAGGATTGAATAAAAACTGCTGCAACAAAAAAAGGCAGGAGTAAAGCAAATTTAAGCCATTTATGGGCAGGCTTGGTTCCCTTGATTTGATTCATCATAAGCATACGTTTTTTAATAAGTGATACGTTAAACGGATTTGTAAGCCAAAGCATGCCGCCATAGGTGGTTAGCTCCAACAAAGTTCTTTGGTAAATTGATCTGTTTATTTTTTTTATTGCCAGCTGATCTGCTTCAAATTCGTGCATGGTTTTCAGTTCGCTACGTAAAAAATACCAGGCCGGATGATACCAAAAAACAGCCTGTAATAACTCAAAATAAATAATATCAAGCGAATGAAGCCGATCGGCATGAGCTTTTTCATGCGCCAGCACTGCATAAAAACGCTGATCGCTGAGCAAATCGTACGACACAAAAAACCAATTGAAAAATGAGAAAGGTATTTTATCACTATCCAACCTGACGATTTTCATGCCATGATTTGATTCAGCTTTGACACGAATAATCAGAGAACCTATCAGCAGGAGTTTAAAAACATACTGCAATAAAAACCCTAAACAGATCAGAGCGAATACATTAAATATGCTAAAACTAATGCCGCTTTGCTCAACAACTACTTTTTCTGACTCAGTTAAAGGATTGATTAATACCTCTGGCAACATAACGGCTGGCAATAAATTAGTAAGACTAAAGTCATAAACATCCAAAGGTAAAATGGGTAAAATCATTGCCAAAAAGCTACTCAAAAGTATATAAAACCGATTGAAACCCACACTGGCGTTTCGCCGCAAAATCAGCAGATAAGCTACCGTAAAAATCAACAGGTAAATTGCTGCACGAAAATTCCAATAGAGCAGGGTTTCCATGTTTATTGATTTGTAGATTTTTGTTCTATCTCCTTTTCAATCATGCGCTTCAACTCCTCCAACTCTGAAAGACTAAGCTTTTTTTCCTTGGAGAAAAACGAAAACATTTGCTTCACAGAATTACTGAAATAATTTCCAGCTAAATTTTTTACCAAATGTTGTGAATACTCTTTTTTAGTAATCACCGGAAAATACTGATGACTTTTACCAAAAGCTTCATGCCCGACAAACCCCTTGCGTTCAAGTATCCTTACTATTGTCGAAACCGTATTGTAAGCAGGTTTAGGTTCGGGAAGCTGTTCCAGAATATCATTGACAAAAGCTTTTTCGAGCCTCCACAATTCATGCATGATCTGTTCTTCTGCCTTGGTAAGTTCTTTCATCGTAACTAAGTTGATAGTTTTATAACTAATTTTTTAGTTAAATATTGTACAAAAGTAAACCAATATTGAAAAAAGTCAAGAAATAAATTGTGACCGGTTGATTTTGAGCTGTTAACGGATCAATAACCTTTTGCTGTGGCTTCCTTTTCGAGCCGGTTGTACCAGTCTTCTCCAAAGCGACGAACCAGGGCATCCTTCAAAAATTTATATAAAGGCAGTCCTGCTTTTTCACCTTTTCGCTTAGCGGGAACACAAATGCTCCACTGATGATAATTAACATGAATAAAGCCATCCTTTTCGACCAGTCTCACAGGATAAAGGTGACAACTAACCGGCTCGCGAAAACTACTTTTTCCCGCATTCCAAGCCTTTTCGATGGCGCAAAAAGCTGTTCCATTTTCATGGAAATCCACAAAAGCACATTCTTCCCCGTTTACCAAAGGCGTAACATATTGTCCCATTTCGTCGTAATCAAAAACACCGTCCTGCTCCACTACCTGTGTTCCTTCGGGGCGCATAAAGGGTTTTATCTCATCCAGGTTATCTTCGAGTAAACTAATTTCGGCCTCTTCGAGTGGTGCACCGGCATCACCAGCCACACAACATTCGCCTTTGCATCGCGGCAAATCACAAATGAATTTGGCTGCTAAAAAATCCTGGCTAACAATGGTATTGTCGATGATTATCATGCTGCAAAAGTAGGGATAAGAAATTGTAACACTTAAGCGCTCGGCTTAATAGTTGTTTGATTTTTTCGCTTCCTGAAGTATTCAATAATCTCCTCTTTTGTCATTTTTGATAACTTCTCACTAATTTTTCTCTTTGCTGACGCATAAAACCAACGGCATCAAATACTTTTTTAGTCGTCTTCATATTTTTCAAATTCTCTTGGTGAACGTATTTCTAATTGCTTATATCCGTTTTTAATGTTTATTGAATTATAACCTCTTATCCTTTCAAGATTTACAATGTGTTTAAAATTCCAGCTCACTAAAAAGTCAGCTCTATTAATGGTAGCTAAAGCAATATGTAAACAGTCTGCAAAACTTGTTGGACCAACTACCTTTTCAGTTATGTATTCAGTTGCTAAATCAACAGCTTCCGTACTAATTTCAATAAACTCAGTTAAGTTAGCACTAAGACCTTTTACAAGCTCTTTTACTTTTTCGGGTGCACTTTCAAGTTCATCTTGCGTTACTGTTGAAAACAATACTATAAATTCACCTGACCTGATGCGATCAAAAAGAGGCATAGTATGTTCAGAGAATTCCTCGTCAAATACTCCACCAAAAACGGACGTGTCTATATATATCTTATGTTTCATTTAATTGCTTTTTTGCATTTTACAAACTTACTATTTTTTCATTTCACTAGTCAATACCTTGTATCACCCTAAATTTATAAACTTAATGCTTATCAAATGGCTAAAAAAAAATACGATTTATTAACTTATCTCAAGCTGATTAAATTTATTTTCTAAAGTTTCGCACTTACTAATAAACTAAAAATTAGCATAAATAATTAAAAAAAAGTAGCATGATTTTGAAGCTAATTAAATGTTTTTCATTAAATTAGCAATGTCTTCCAAAACATAAAACCATGCTACAGCACAAAGATACACATAAGCTTTCTGAACTCAAAAATAGTTTTACCCATAGCTGGGTCGAAGCAGATTTTATTTTCAAAACACTCAAATGCTTTTCATTCTCCCAGCTCAATAAATCACTTAGCATCTTTAAAGTGAAAGGATATAAATTCGATTTGGTTATGAGTATCTTAATTTCATTGCCCTTTATCAATGTCAGCACAGTAAATCAATTGTCAGGCATCATAGCACCCCAAAAAGATGTGTTTTACCGCTTGAAAAACAATACAGCCATCTGTTGGCGCTTCATCCTGTGGCTTTTTGCTGTGAAATTTTGCAAGCTAACACACAATCAGCAAGCCGAAAAAAGTACCAAATGCCTTATTTTCGATGATACCACAATTGCTAAAAGCGGTAAATGTATTGAGGGAGTTTCCAGAGTTTGGGATCATGTACAAAACAGGAGCATACTTGGTTTTAAACTGCTACTTATGGGTCTTTGGGATGGTACATCTTTTTTACCACTGGATTTTAGCCTGCATCGTGAAGCAGGAAAAAACAAAGCTAAGTCATATGGTTTGTCTGCCAAACAAATTAAAAAACAAAAAAAAGTAAAGCGCAAACACGGCACACACGCCTATGACAGAGTAAAAGAAGCAGATCAGGATAAAATCACAAGTATGATCAAAATGCTTAAAAGAGCTGTTGCTCACAAGATTGATTTTGAATATGTCCTTACCGACAGTTGGTTCACTTGCGAAGCTCTGATTGAACAGGTTTATCAAATCAAACAGCGTTGTGTCAAATTGATAGGCATGTACAGCAAAGTAAAAACGAAGTTCGATTTTCGTGGCAAATCCTTAACATACAAGCAGATCAGAAATTATTTAGGCAAACCCAAGAGATGTCGTAGTCTGAAGCTTTATTACCTGCAAGCACATGTCAACTATAATGGGCACGCTATACAGCTATTCTTTTGCAAGCAAGGCCAAAACGGCAAATGGAAGGTGATTCTGACAACAGACAATAGCATAAGTTTTATACAATTGATTGAGCTTTATCAAACCCGATGGACAATAGAAGTGTTTTACAAAGAAAGCAAACAATTATTGGGACTTGGCAAATGTCAGTCGGAGACTTTTGACGCCCAAATAGCAGATCTTACTATTACGATGATACAACATATACTGCTGACTTTCAGGCATCGTTACGACACCTATGAAACAAAAGGGGCGTTGTTTGAACAAATACGACAAGATACAGCCCTTTTGCGCTTGAATGAAAGAATATGGGGGTTATTTGTTGAACTGATCAATATCATTACTGAACTCTTTGATGACATCGACACCGAAGCACTCCTGATCAAGATGATAAACAACGAAAACGCCATGAAAAAGATCAGTCTGTTATTAAATGCTGACTTTGATGAAAAAAATGTCGCTTAATGAAATTGGAAAGCTTATATTTGCTGAATGTCAGATAGTTATAATAAAAAAATAATGCGCAAGCTATTTTTAATGAAGATGTTGGCTTATGTGCGAAACTTTAGTTATCGTATTTGTAAGTTTGCACTTTTTCCGGCGTATGGGTATACCCATACGCCGGAAACCTATAAATTAATCAATAGGAGGTATATTAATTGGTGTTCCATACCAAATCAAATATTTGTGCCAATATTCTCCATCAGGAGGGTTTTGATTATTAGTCCATAAATCTAAAGCTTTAAAGTACAATCCATCAGGTTTTTCACTTGGTAGCTCTGCGTTTTTATCATTGTATATAATGTAATGCCCTTGAGTAAGCAAATATGTCAATTGATCATATTCAATGCAAGGATTTGATAGAGCTTCTTCATAAAAAATCCTATCAGGATAATTCGCATTCGATATTTCTACTGGAATAGGAATATTAATCCAAGCATTATGCGGAAAAGGATATGCCATGTTTGGATTGTTAAATCTGCGTTTGAGTTCCTGCCCTGCATCACTTTGACCCAAATAGGTTCCATCGCAACGCCCAAGCATATTGCCATAAAACCAGTTATCATCAGTGGTAATTGGCTCGTAATAAAATAGCGGATTAATCCCCAGCCCTGCCGTCAACTCCATTTCAAAATCGCCTGATTTCATAGTGGATTCCTGCAAATCGGCAATAATCATAAACTTATAATCTGCATCGATGTTTTGCATTTCTGTTTGCAGGTCGGCTACCAACTGGTTGTAAACGGCAACTAAATCACTCATATTGACAGTGCCATTCGTGTTAACGTTCAATGAGTAATTTCGCTTATAGGTGACCACATCATCAAAAGTGGTATCTGTAGCCTGTTGCACATTAAACAAAGCTTCCAGGTACCACATGGCACTGTCGGGCGAGATAAACTCTTCGGCTTTTAATCCGGATTTAATTTTTTGGTTAAAGTTGTTCAGCTTGCTCCACAAAGCCATTGCTTCGGGAGTATAAGTCGGGCTGGCAGGATATGTGTCAACAACCCCTGCGTCTTTTTTACAGGAATAAAGCACGGAAAGCATCAAAACCAGCGTGATCAATATCAAATTATTTTTTTTCATCTTTTAAATTTATTCTTTTGATAAAAGTTATGACTAAGTTAGTTAAATATCTGTTTGTGTGTTTCTCAATTAGTGGTTATCAGCCGCATGAAAAAATTTTCATGCGGCCTACGTATGATAAATTTATTCTTGCCCAACCTGAAGATATGCTTGTTTTTGAATGTAATTAAGCCATGTATGAATGAAAAAACTGCAAACCCGAAACGATTGATGACCTTTAAACAAACAAGCTGGTTGAGAAATGGGGGGGGGGGTAAATCGTTGTTTTACAGATATATACATTTCAAATTGTTTGGTTCGCAAAATTGTTATTTAGGCTGTTGCTAAATGAGCATCAAATATAAGCATAAACAGCAGAAGCTTTACATTCAAAACAAGTGTCAGCTGTAATTTAGAAGCTTTCAAAATAGCCTAGTCCATAATTAATACTTCACCAGCTTCGTAGTTTCGGTGCTGCCGTCTGCAAAGCGTGTTACCAGCAGGTAGAGGCCGGGCGACTGATTACGCAGGTCAAAAACAAGCATCTGTTCAAACGGCATCATCGTTTCCGTTGCGATCTGTTGGCCGTTTTGGTTAAACAGGCTGATGCTGCTGATTTTATCCCTGCCTGGGGCGACCACCTTAAAGCTTTGGCCAAAGGGATTGGGGCTCACCTGTAGGCGTGCGTTTACCAGCGGGTTTTGGGGCAAACCGACCACCATTTGGTTTTCGATAGCACCCATATCTATGCGAATGCCATACACACGCGGGTTGCCCAGTAGGTCGGTTGCCGGCAGGTTAAGGCCTGTGGTGTCGGGTGTGCCGGTGTTCACACAGGGCGAGCTGTCCAGCAAAGACCAATCAGCAGCCAGGCCATCGTAATCTAGGCCAGCACCTGCAGTGGGGTTTACGAAAAGGGGGTCGTCTTGGATATTGCCTACTCCGGGATAATCGTCCTGAACACATGAATGCGTAAAGTCATACATAACTGCTCCGAAAGAGTAAACTTGTATTGCTTCATAAGTTGGCCAACCAGATACTTTATCATTCCCCCAAATAATATTATTCCTCATTTTCAGTCCCCGGTTACAAATTATACCACAGCCATTTGGATCATAGGCTAAATTGTTAACTATTGTGTTATTCGTATATGTTGATATTGAATTTCCATGCCCGTTCATTATACCAGTACCTTTATTATTTGCAACAATATTGCCTGAAACCAAACAATTAGAAGTCGTTTCATAAAATCCACCGCCTCCAACAGCATGATTGTTGTAAAACTTATTATTTAAAATATCAGCATTGCAATTCACATTAACTCTTAAACCGCCTCCGGTGCCTTGAACTCGCCACCCCCAATTAGTTTGAAAAGTAACAAATGCCTTATTCAATTTAAATAGATTATTTGAAATTATAGCAGTAGAGCAACTGCCGATTGAGGCTCCACCCCCTTGCTGAAAAGCCTGATTCTTAATAAAACTATTGTTGATCAATTTTAAACCTAAGCAATACTTGACCCAAATAGCTCCTCCTGCAAAATTAGCTCTGTTATTATAGAAGCAAGAGTTAGTGCAGAACACATTTCCATAATTCTTAACAAATAATGCTCCTCCCCAGTTTTCTTCGTTTAGGTGATCATTTATCGTATGGCCTGGATCGATAGCTTTACCATAAGAGAACTTACAATAACTAAATTCAGAAGTGTCAGTAGGATTATCAAGTAA
>Ga0100378_1006252_pt1 | contig 10787 bp, 2 predicted proteins | sample CryGeymeta201502_FD_81535 | JGI IMG/M metagenome (GOLD analysis project Ga0100378, IMG submission 81535) | Groundwater microbial communities from Crystal Geyser aquifers in Utah, USA - Crystal Geyser metaG 2015-02 | ecosystem: Environmental > Aquatic > Deep subsurface > Groundwater | place: USA...
GACAACCTCAAAATTGCTACATTTGAGTCGTACGGCATCTAGCATTGAATGACACGAAGAACATCAAGAAAGTAGATTACATACAACGCTAGTAGAGCTTTCTACTAGGTATTCTGAAGTACTCCATGGAAAAATTGTTGTGTAAGCGCGGGAAGAAGTTGCATGGAAGACTGTGTCTTGACTTTGAGACCGTTTCTGAAGTCTCAACGATTAGAATTTTTCTCTAATCATGTCAGTCTTGTGGCACCTCTTTGTGTGTGTAAACTCTTTCTCTCTGAAATGATAGCTCTCTACAAAGCATAAGACAACATGTCCTGAGCGCTCTTTGGGTAAGACCGGCGAATTATCCTTGTGCAATTTTAACGCTGTGTATAGTGGTTTTTCTCCGGAATAATACCTCTTCACAGAGCAGAAAGCAACGATTCTTGTGCACCCTGGGTAAGAATGGAGAACTATCTTCTTTCTCTTATTCAGAAATAGAATCACAGCTTATGAAAGGCTTGACAATCGTTGGGCAGCACTCTCTGTTATGTTGAATGTTCGCCCAAAACCCAATACCGAACACAAGGCTCAAGTACGACCAACTTGAAGCCTTCGCGACTGGATGTTTGAGGTTTCACGCAACAAGTACTATTTAGTATTAATATCAACGATGAAGCTTATTTCTGTGTACGCTACGCTCACTTTCAGCGTCGCGGCTTTTGCGCAAGAGTTTAATAACAATGTAAGCCCTAAACCCGTGCTCTGATATTTTGCAATGTTGCAACTTCACTCTCATCTTTGCTTGTTTCTCCTATACTCAAGACACGCAAAGGCTCACTGCTTGCTCGTCGCCTACGTTTGCGAAGCTATAGGCGTTCAGTGCCCACCTATTCGTTTGCTAAGGAAGACGATGATTACTATGAGACAATTTCGAATGATGTGGATCCAGTGACAGCCGCAAATTCCAAGAATAAAATTAATACCTATGAAAAGTACCTTATCGACGAGATATTTGGTTACGAGTTCGGAGGTGGCTCTTTTTCGGTGAATTATTACGATGCCGATGAGCTGGACAAGATCAAAGCGCGCAGCAAAGGCAAAGCAAGTGGTCACTCGAAATCCAAGGCTTCCAAGAAAGGAGGGTACCCAGAAGGTCAAAGGGCGCCCAAAGGAAAAGGAACGAACAGTGGATCCAACGGCGAGCGGATCGAAGAGCCATAGTGGAAGGTCGAAGAGTCGTGCTGTGATGCTGGCACGCCGAGAAAAACCTTTGGCCGTGTCCAGCGGCTGTAGATGGCAACACCAACAAACGAACTGAACGAGGCAGGGCTGAAAGCCAATCCTAACGAAGGCCAGAAACCCTGAAGTTCTGCGTCTCCAAGTTGAATGCTATGATCTCATGGATTTATAATTTTACTAGCAGATAGCAACATGTGCTTTGCCAGTCTTTAACTTCTACTATTGTTTTACATGACGTGTGTTGTTTTACTCAGACCTGAGACTAGTTCTTGAACAATAACTTGGAGTTCGTCGTTGTTGTAAGAATCAAGGGTGGCTGACTTCCAAAGAGACATCAGGCCCGACTTGTCGCCTACCAAAATAGAGTCCTGCCGCTCGCCTCCGCTGGTTGCCACTCGTAGAGCCGAAATGGCGCAACGGTGAGGAGTTTCCATGGTAACATGCCGCAACACAAGCTCTTGGTTGTCAAAATCAATACCCCAGAGCTTGACTTCTCCAATTTCGTGGCCAGTGACAGCGACTACTCCCTGCTCCATCCACTCGGGGCAGTCCGTGGATACAGCACATGTAGCCTTGTTATCTTCAAACGGACCAGCCGCAGCCAACTTATTTCCATTAATATCGAATATACATATTTCACTGCCTGACAGGACAAGAATGTTGCCATTCTTGTGGTTGACGGAAACAGACACAGCAGCGCTACCTGACCACAATGAGTCGCATTTCTTGTCTTCTGGGTGCATACGGAGCTGCCGAACGAATGTCAATGATCGAAGATCCCAAATGAGCACTCGGCCATGGTCATCTCCAGTTACAATAACCCCAAATTCTGTGCTGATGTCGATGCACTTGACTTGTGAGCCTTCATGGCCACAAAGAGTAGCCCGCAGACCAATACTCAAGTCTTTCCAATACCAAACACGCACAGATGAGTCAACGCAGCCAGTTACCAGCCACTGCCCATTCAAGGATGCCTTCGCGGCGCAAATAGGAGCTCGATGCAAGCCATCGTGAATGCTGTAGATCTTATTGAGCTCTCGCTGGCGGACAGATGCTGACGCCACGTGAACACTAATGCCATTGTTGAGGGAACCATAGCGAATGTACTTCTTTGCGGCAGCATTGATAGTGCAGGCATTTGCGACACCCACAAGCTGGCCTTTCTGCAGACAAAGATCGCCAACAGGTCGATCTGAGTCTTCCAAAACACCAAACTTGCACGTGTCCTTTAGGCTCATTTTCATATGCACGCGTTGGGGAGCTCCGACAACACACAAAGGAGGTGATAGCGGAGTCAGATAGGACAAGTTGCCAAATTCAATATGACGATCTTTCCAAGACCGATACACCATTTTCTGAGGGAATGGCTTGCGGAAGAGTCGACTAGGTGTTTGACCGAAATTTTCAATCTGAGCAATAGTTGATGCGCGCTGCACTGGATCTGTCATAGATTCTAGGTCGACTTCACCTTCATATGTAACGTGCACAAAAGTATTCAAGGCATCGATAGCCTCCTGCCCGCGCTGTTTGTATCCAAAGACCAAGTCAATCCAACGGTGGAGATTTTTGCTGACATATTCACTTTCCAATGCCTGACGGTTGATGCGAACAAATCGTTTGGGATCGCCCTTTGCCCAAGGTGGCAATGTGACGTCGTGGACTGTTATCCCCTTCTGAGTCGATCCATAATCGAAGTTGTTGGAGTTCTTGAAAAAAGTTGGCAGATAGAAAAATTCCGGGATTAATTCCCTGACATCTTGAAGATTCTCGGTGCTCGAACTTTTCCAGCTCTTACCGACGTCATGGAAAAGACGGTCAGCAACGTCAAAGCGGCCACCCTGAAGAGAAACGGCCATCCGAGAGAAAGGCTCAAGACGCATCAAATAGTAAAGCACATAGGCGGCACAGGAATAGTGTGTACCATAGTGGAACGGAGGAGGATCATTCTCGTCAAAGTAGCACGAAGAAAGAGCTTCATATCGATCACGAAATTGCTGAGCTCGCTCTTCGTCTATTCCGCCCATTGGCTTGGACAGGTCGCGGTATGTCTTGGGGTCGTCGAGATCTATCTCTTCGCTCTCGTAATCCGCGATAATCCATGGAAAGACGGGGTACTGAGTCAAATCGTTGTATGATCGACCGGCAAACGAATTCAACTGCATCAAGAAATCGAAGTTGGAAATCTTGCCGCTTGTCCACTGAGACACAATCTTGGACTTCAGGCTACTCATGAATTTCTTGTAATTGATATAAGAACCATAGCTTGCACTAAAGATGCTGTTGGGCAATGGCGACTGCAATACCTTCGTCAAAACCTCTTCTCGTTCAGCACTATTCGTGAACGCGATCAACGTTCCAAAGTTACCAGAATCATAAAATTCGAGGGCAATAGGCTGCAGCTGATAACGTCGACGGTAGACAGAATGTAATTCGTTGAACGCAATTCTCTGGCTTCTGTGCTGATACGTCACTTCATTCGAATTCTCGCCAGCAACTTTTTCCTTGGCTTTGGATTTCTTGACAGCTTCAGCCTCGCTGCCACCTTCTGCTTCTTTTCCATCCTTTGTACGGAGGTTGATATTGAAAGTATTCTGCTCCTTTTCCAGGCGGGTGATCTTTCCATCCAATCCATCGCCACCGCTTTGCTCAAAACCGTCAACTATATACACCGCGTCACGGCACCACAACAGGAGACCTTGTCTCACCTCCAGACCAGTACAACGCCTGACATTGTACGACTTGAGTGGCCAGTCTCCTGCTTGCAACAAGCCCGTGATCAATTCGTAGCTTGAGTCACCTTCGCCTCCTCCTGGCTGCTGTGCTAGATCGGGTTCGGTTTCCGCTGGCTCGTTGGTCTTCCGCTCGTCAACTTTAGGAGCTTCAGCACCGTCCTCTTTCGTTGCAACGGAGCTGCCGTCGTTGCTGACAGTTGTTGCCTCGGTTTGAGTTTCGTCCACCTCGTCGTCATAGTACTCTTCTTCCTCTTTGTGCGTGGCTCTTTTCAAATTCATTTCCTTCAACAAATCTGCCGTTGCCTCAATTTCACCACCTCGGAAGAAGTCACCTGCTTGAGACATGAACATGCTGTCCATCGCCAATTTCCCCTCCCCATCCTCTTCTTGATTGGCACCTGCAAGTGCCTCGTCATCGGCAAGCTCATCAAGGTTGTATAGGCTATGAAATTCATAATTTGGCAAAAGACGCCTGCGTTGGCGTTCGAATCCTTCCGAGAGATCTAGCTTCCATCGCTTGACAAGCTCTGGTGCGGTCATGCCGGTCAAGAATGTTTGTTCGACAACTTTTCTCGAACCATTATTCCTCTTACGTAACATGGCAAAAAGCTGCTGCTTCCACTTGGCAAAGTTGATATCGTCGTGACTTCGCCCGCCTTCCCAGATAGTGCACGAGCCTTTGAGCTGTCTAAGCAAGAACTTCCATTGCATGGCACCGGAAGCCAAGTCATCAAAACCCTGCCGCTTCCAGTACGAGTGACTCTCTGCAGTCTTGTCAAAGCATCGTTGGGCAAGCTCTGCTCGCTCAAGGCCACCTAAAATGGTGCGATCGGAGGAGTCCTGAGATGTCAACTTCAGCAACATCAGTTTCTGCTCATTTTCTACTGCTTCTTGTGGAGTGGCAGCACCAGATTCCAAACCAGGTAGCAAGCGGGCAGCTTCAGTATTCACCAACTCAAAAATGAGCTGTACCTTCGCTTCGTTTCGTTCCAACCATTCAAAAAATGCCCCATACTTCCGTTTGCCCGTTGAGACACCACCGGATACGGACGCCGCTTCGTGTGCAGCAAGAAGTGCGCTGAAACCGCCGCGATTCATCACGTCGATTGTTTCCTTACGGTCGCCGTGACGAATCTCTGCGATCAAAATTTCAGACATGATACCTCTTCGCAGCTGCAATAAAGCAACAACTACTGCAATAGACTCGTCTCGAATGACTTCCCGCGAATCGAGGAGCAGCATATTGATTTCTACCATCAAAGGCACAACAAACATGCGGTCGGGTTCATCCGTTTCAACCAAGTCTGGGTACATGCAGACCTTCCATGGCGGAGCGCAGCGTACCAAACTACTCGATTGCCAAAGTGGGAACAATTTCGTTCCAGGTTGGGGGCTAAGTATTGAATTGCTGTTTGATCGGCCCCGAGAAGCCTGCCCGACATTGGCCGAAAACATCAGAAATTGAATGTTCGTCGAAATCATTTTCAGAACTGCAAGCTGGAGGTCTTGATCGCCGACGTCTTCTGGGCCCGAAGGCCGACTGCTTCTGAGAGCCGCAACACAAGTGAGGCGAGCCATGTGAGCCGCGTCCAGGTTCAGCATTGACTGCTCTGAGGCATCCAGCTGACTTGCCGCAAAGGATTCTGTCGTCGTTATGCACTGCAAAATTGACAAGATCATACGGACTGTTTCCAGAACGTGCTCTGAAGTGAAAAAACCTGCCATTAATTGGTCGAGCAAAACTGAGCTAACTCCGATGCAATTCGCAAGAGCCATGCTATCGCCTTCCTTCAGCGCTTCGGCGACCACTTCCTTGCAAATATCAATGAGTACAAGATGGAAAGCTTCAACTTGTTCTGGTGAAGCGTGAATGGGAAATGACTTGAAAAGCGCACTAACAAGGGGCGCTGCAAATGGCCCAGACATGACAGCGTGGGAAACTACCAGTCGGATCATCTCAACCATTCCAACACCTGTGCTGCCAGTCTCCTCTGGCTTACCAATAAAGCGCTCCGTTGGGGTAATGTCTTTGGGTACATCTGCGAGATTGCCACGGCGCGAGGAAGCTCTACTGTATTGGGGCTCAAATTTGCTGGAGTCGTTGGCAGAACCATCAGTGCGTTGTTGAATTTGGAGCTTTTCGTCGTGGATGAGGCACAAAGCTTGCGAGAGAGGCTCCAAGAATGTCGGCGTGCAACAGAATTGCTGGAACGAAACAGAGTGCGCATGGCGATTTTTGAGTAGCAGCAGAACTGCCGTGTTGGTTTCGCTAGCCCTTCTGCCTTGTTCCGTATCGGCCAGAGCCAACTGGATATTTCTTCCGAGGCATTCCGCCAGCAATGCGAAGATTCCACAGGACGGGTCGGAACCATCTTCATTAATGACGTCGTCGGGTTCTTCGCTTTCATTGTCAAAAACTTCATAAAGTTGCTCCGCGTCTAAAGTAGGGAAGCAAGGTAGGTGGAGAATAGGGACATGCAGCAGCTGAGCCATCATTGCCATGTTTATTCCTGGGCAAGTCGAAAACTTCGGAATACTAAGTACAAGTGGTGCGAATCCACCAGAATCTTCAAAAGCATCTTCGAAAGACTCGGAGCCCTGCAAGACAAGAATCATGAGTCGAAGCACTGCTGAAGACGAGGCATGCTCATGACATCCCTCGAGCAGCGAAGCAAACCAAACGGGCGTCAAAACACGAGAAAAAGCCTTTAAAAAGTTTTGGACTTGAGGATGCTTTGGATGATAGTCGCCATCGGGCAAGCGACCACGGGAAACTGTCGTCGACAGGTACGATTTGGTCTGGTTTGCAATGCCCCCAGCGTGCGGGCGCACTGGTTGTTCTTTCCCGTCGGTCCCAGTCACAGCTGATGCAACAATTTCGTTTACTCCGTCCACAATCAATTCTTCGAGAAGGCGCACGAGGTAGACTCTGACAATTTGTCCAGGCAAAAGTAATTCGGGCTCTGAGTCTCCCCCGCGTCCTCTTCTCTTGTCGCCCACCTTGGTCGAAGACGAGCCACTGGATACAGTGTACATTACAGCTTCTGCTACAGCTTCGAGATCGCCAGGTGTCAGCATAAATGTCAGTACACGACGTAGCAACGTCTTGCATCCCTGCAAAAAAGGATTTCCGGGGTCGCCTCCCACAGCGACGTCGTCAACATTGGGAGCTTCGCAGTACCAGTTGCTTCCAGCGGCTGTCCTGTTTACGGAGGTGTCGTCAGCCGCAGCATATTTTACGTGATGCCCAATGGTGTACAACTCAGCGGCATCCAACATGAGATGCAGTGCCCAACGTACAATACCAAGCAAGTGCAGTCTTCTCGCATTGAAAGCTTTGTGCACAGCAGCATGGCCAACAAGGCGATTGAGGAAGGACAAAAGCCGAATTGGGATCTGGGGCCCGGAGAATCGAGCATCCCAAACTTGATGGTTCAAAAGTAAATACTTCATTGCGTCGAGGTCCGAGAATACCCATTTACTCGAATCCGATACGACTGCCGAGAAATGCTCGTCATCTTCATCCTCCTTTCCGTCTTTGGTCGGGTAGGCATAAAAGCCATGAACAGCAAAAGCCATGCATTGATCCAGGATGCGTTCATCGACAACTCGTTTCTCTTTAAGCAGAACCGCCAACATTCTGTATCCGCCACCAGCTTGCATCATCTGCAAGTTCGGGGTGTGTCGGTGCGTACTGGCTCGAACGAGGCGAAGCGCGAGAGCAATTGACTGGACAGATCGCGCTGCGTTGACCACGGGAAGCAACACAGCAGGACCCCCAACCCATTGAAGATTGTCCGCAAAGCAATTAGGGGAGACCACACTGCCTTTGCCATGCACAACGGCATCTGTGGATGCAGTCTCATTTGTAGCATTGATTCTGGCCAGATTTACCAGCCGTTCAGGCGCATAATCGCTTCGACCAGTCCTTCCTTCGGTATGGATCTTGTACGAAACAGTGCTCGATCGGTACCCAAAGACGATGCATTCGGGTGGAAGTGTGCAAAGTAGCCCAAGAGAAGCCAGCGAATCGCGATCTTCGACTCTCTGTGCGTCTACGCCTTTTCGAGCAATAAGCCCGGCGACTTCCAATCGCGAAAGGTCACGTCTCCGGAGGGCGCTCGCAACACTTCCCCTCTCGCCGTTCTCGGCCAGCATGGAAAACGTCGTAGTTCCAGTCGCGGCAAGTGACAGCCTTTGAGGACGGTCGCCCCAAAACAGGCCAGGAAAGTCAGGTCCAAAAGTAAAGATAGCAGTTGCATCCAAGTCTAGCAAGATTGTCGAGAGCATTAAAATAGATCCTACTTCCCACTGTGGCATAACACCCCTGACGATTCCACTTGTAGCGAGCAATGCATTTGGCGCTCCAACAACCACCTTTGAATTGGGAGGCAGGTTCACGCTTTCCACTTTTACGTCAGCTTCCAACGGCCTTCCGTCAACAAAAAGGTTCAACAAGGCTCTGCGGGACATCATGCCTTGTCTCTTTGGTGGTGTAAAAGTCAATAGAATGTGATGCCAGACGTCAGGAGTCAAAGGAGATACGGGAAAGCAAATCGGTTCGCTCTTGCTAGACGCCGATGTTAAGATGTTAAATGACATGTTTTGAACGTCATACCATACGGAAAGAAATACAGCATTCTGAGGGTCACTTTGTGACGTGAAAGGACTCGCAATGTCAAGAATGAATAGATTTCCAGCAGCCTTGTCCTTGCCTGTAAAACTGTGGCGTAACCACACGGAATAGGAAAACCCTGAGTTGGCCAATGGCGTCCATACGCGTTCACTTCCAGGACCAGCAATTGGAGCGGTTGTCCCTGCCGTAGTCAGCCCCTCAGCCGACTGAGCAGATCCGTCAATGCTTTCAATCTCGATGTATTTCAGACGCCCCTCTTGGGCACACTTTCGTAATCTCTCTTCTAGTTTGGTTTCGTGCAATAGAATGGCAAGAGTGTTGATGGAATCCCCGGCGACCCGACATAAAGGAGCCCTGATGCCATTCTCGGCAATGACGCAAAGAGACTTCAGTCGCTCACAATATTCGTCGTCTCGTTCTTTATATTCGTCTGAGGTAGTGTCAAGCAACGCGGGCTGTGGTGCTGTGCGAGCAATGGAGGCACTAATCACTGGCAGTTTGATGCGTCCGGCGCCGTTGTCCTTCAGGATCGGCCCGGCAACAGTTCGTAGCACCGACACAAAGTCAGAATGCGACATGCTAAAAGCCGCAACTCGCCGCAGCAACGTGACGAATTTTTCATGCAAATGGTGGGAGGCCTCGTCGAATAGCGGAGCGAATTCCATGGGATTGGTCAGAGACCACGCCAAACCACAGGTAGCAAATTGCGTCAGCGTTGTTGCTATATGCTCGTCATCGCAAAGGTTTAGCATCAGGTCTAACATCTTCGACGACATGTCTTTCCCTTTTTCTGTAGTCGGCATGAGTGCAGCAAGAGCAAGTAGGAGACGAATTGCGTCAGGATTGCGCACCACGATCAGATCGGAAACGTTGCTCGAAGAATCGGTCGGAACTTTTAATTGAGGATCCAAGTGACTCAATGCGACCTCAAAAAGCTCCTGCGTCTTTTCTGGTGTCTCAAACACCCCTGTCGTAACAAGCGCTGCCGCAATATGAATATAGAACCCCTGTCGTCTCAAATGAAATCGATTGGAGGCAGCAGGAGAGAAGATTGCTCGTTGCGAAGACACTGGGTCCACCATAATCTCAGTTGTATCCGTACGAGTTGCCCGCGATTTAGTGCCCTTTGATGCATCGACCACGCCAAGCACATTCTGCAAAAGTTTAATCACAGCGTGGAATCCTTCGCTTGAATTCTCGCCTGCCGCAGCTTCCTTAAGACTTAAAAAGAGACGAGTCATGCAAGCAAAGCCGCCACAGTCGCGGAATGTATCCCTCGCAAAGCTTCGCGAATCCAATACTGATCTCAGCATCGAGAGGACAACGCATTCACGGTAGATTGTGATGGACACTTCTTCTGGGCTAGGATCTGTGGCAATATCTAAGCCCTGCACAGCATTGGTCCTGGTTAGCTTGGCAAAATAGTCTAGAATATCCAGGACAAAATCCATATCATTTTCCAGAATTCTTGGATCAGAGAATTGGGAAAGGTGTGCCTCAAACACTCCAGAGACCGCTTTCGCTGCATCGTCTCCTAGACAGCGAATAACCTGCCGCATCAGCGAATGAAGCTTTGTTGTCTCCCCGGCATCCTTTCCATCAGGGTTTGCGTCCGCAAATCTAACGGGCTGCTGCGCAATTAACAGTTTAAGAATCCGACAAATAGCCGCTACTGTGCGGTCAATAGCAGTTTTCGTTGGGGGGACTTGAAAGACATTTCCATCCTTTTCAAACGTTTTGCCAAAGTTGCCAGTTTTACAAATGTTGATGATGAGATCAAAGATCTCATCTAATATGGTGGTGTGGATTCCCGACTCAACAAACATGGGAGCAACACGGTGGTCGAATTCCAAAAGCTTCTCCATAGTCCCACCAACAGACTCGGCATCTTCGTGGAACGCACCGAGCTGCTTTTTCTGCACATCTTCTCCTACGCCTTCGACAATAATGCCTTCTCCGTCGGTGAGCAAAGTTCTGCAGAGCGCAAAGAACATTTCGATAGCTGCATGTAATGGTCTTACGGCGTCTGTGTTCGCAACACCTGTCAAGACGAATTCTAGTGTCTTCATGACAAATAACTTGAAGGATTCGTCGCCAAAGGTTGGATAGGCAAGCAAAAAGAGGGTCAAAACGTTGTACTGTCGTTCCAGGATATCGTAGTTGTCTGGATGGCTCGAATAAAGCTGGAGTGTGCAGTC
>Ga0100378_1006258_pt1 | contig 10778 bp, 9 predicted proteins | sample CryGeymeta201502_FD_81535 | JGI IMG/M metagenome (GOLD analysis project Ga0100378, IMG submission 81535) | Groundwater microbial communities from Crystal Geyser aquifers in Utah, USA - Crystal Geyser metaG 2015-02 | ecosystem: Environmental > Aquatic > Deep subsurface > Groundwater | place: USA...
AAGAACAAACCTAATTTATTAGATTACTTTAATCATGAAGATAGTAAATCTTTTCTTCAAACAAAGTTTTCTGCAGTAATAGATAAGTACTGCAATGACTACAATAACTATATTATTTTCCAAGGAAAAAATACAATGGGTGAAGAGTTTGATAAATGGTTTAGGTTTATCTTTAAGGACTATAGGGGATATATCTATCAAAAGGTTGATAAGAAATTAAGAACTAAGATTGATAAAACGTATAAAGATAATGCTAATAAGTAGTATTACGTAAATAGGAGATATTGCTTGCAGTAGTATATTCTAAATAATTTATTAATAACTTATAAATAGACAGTATTTAAATAAGCTTTTTGTAATTAATTAATAAATAAAACTAATAAATATTAAAGCTTATAAAACATTAAAACTATAAATATAATTTACTTAATCAACTCATAATTATCTTAAATTATCTTAATAATAATTAACTTTATAATTAAGTTTATAAATTTAAAACTAAAAGAGAAATAACAAAGCAATTGCATTTTACTTATCTAAGTCAAAGATTTCAACACCACAACTTGTAAGATAAGAAACTAACTTCTCAGTATTGAATTTAGAATAAAAACAAGTATAAGATAAGATATCTGATACCTTACCGGTTTTTCCACCAATTTGATTTTTTATTTGCGTTTTAATAGTTGTTTTACTATCTTTTGCGCCTTCTATAAATTTAGTAAGTAAATCAGTATCGATTAACGTAGCACTTCCTAGGGCTAAATGAACAAATTCTGAGTTGTAGAATATCATGCCTTTTTTTAAGTTCTAAAGAGAAGGATTAATTATGATTAATATATGAGATTAATGAATATTATGTTAATTAGGTTAAATATGTTAAATATGTTAAGTGGTTTATTATGTTTTATTAACTATTAACAAACCTTTAGTTTTTCAAAATATTCATTTAAAGCTGAGAAATACAAAGTAGGATTATCCAATTCAGTTTTTACCATAGCTAAACTCTTGTCACACATAAATAATAATCTAAAATAATATTATTGATTAATATTGAATAATATGTATGATTCTTACTTCATTTGTAAGGATAAATTAAGTTGTTCTTGTTTTTTTAATTCAGTATAGTATTGTTTGGACTCATTGAAAAATCTTGCTCCAGTCTAAATTTGTTTTAATAAATGTTTAATTGATAATAAGATATTTAAATATTTAGATATATTAACAATTAAAAACAATCTCAATAATAACAACAATATTTACCTTTGTTATCATATTCTTCTCAATTCCTCCCCATTCTACTGACAACTGATGAATAATTTGCGATTCATAATTTTGCTCTTCAAAGGCTTTTGCATTCTAAAATGGATAAATATTAATTCAAATGTATAATTTATTTATACTTTATATATATAATTTATATATTAATTCTTACAGCAACATAATACAATCTGACTATTCCATCTGAAATCTTGTGAGTTTTCTGAAGCTTAATAAAACCAACTTCGCTAGTATTATCAAAATGAGTTCCGCAACAAGCTTCAACGTCGGTATTTTCGATGTTAACAATTCTTAAGCTGTTTCCTGGGACTATACCTCCCTATATGAATTATGAATGATTAGTGATAAAAAAAATATTAAAAATGCTTTTAGTTATCTTAACTTACTTGATATAAAGTAAATCCATATTCTTTTTCAGCTTCTGATTTGTTTTTAAATGATTTAGTGATTGCAGTTCCTTCTAAAATGATTCTATTAGCCTCGTGTTCGATCTTCTGCTCTTCCTCATAAGTTAAAGGTTGATAATGAGTAATATCTAAATGGGCATTTTGTGTTGTTTTCTTAGCTCCGTTCTGCCAAACATGGGAACCTAATACCTTTTTACATGCAGCAAATACAATATGAGTTCCAGTATGATGAGCCATAAGTTGTCTTCTTCTAGCCTGGTCGACTGCACCGGTTACCTCGACGCCAATCCAGTCTTTTTTATTTCCGACTATTTCTTTATCGAGGAAGTGTAAAACGCACTTTCCTACCTTTTCGGCGTTAACTACGTTGTAAGTCTCTCCTTTGATTGTGAGGACACCTGTATCGTGTTCTTGACCTCCAGAGGTTGGGTAAAAAGAAGTTCTATCTAAAATAACAATATCTTGTCTTAGATTATTCTTATCGGTCATATTAGTAAATACATCAACAATTTTTCCTCTAAAATTATGAGACTCAATTCCAGATTGATAGAAAAGACTATCAGTTTCTTTCAAATGAGAAGTATCATAAAGAATATTCTCAGCCTTTTTACAGCTTGCAATGAAGTTCCTGTTTTCTATTTCCATGTACAAATTATTAGGAATTGGGATCTTAGATATTTGAGATATTTTATCAGCTGGAATTCCCCAAGTACCAATGCAATAAATCCAGTCGTCAATGCTTAAAACATTCTTTTTATCCTTTAAAAGTTTATCTAATTTTGTTTTAGCATCTTTGTCTGTTGTTTCCCATTTGACTTTTTCAAGTCTTAAGACTTCACGGATATTATCAGTATTATTGAACTTTCCATAGATTTCTTCTAAGTCTTTCTTATGATACTCAAGTAGTTCAATAAGTCCATCAAGTTTGAGAATATCCCACCATCCGTTGTTTTGTAGAATAGCAAAGACTCTTCTGATGATATTTCTAATATTAGAGCCTCCACCAACATTACCAGGTAAGTAGCCGTCATAAATTATCATTAAAATTGTTCTGGTGTGATCGAGAATAATGTAAAGATCTCTTACGGGAGACATTGCTTCTTTTATCTTTTTTTCTTCAATACCAATCTTTTCTGAAATTTCTTTCCAAGTCTTATCTAAATCAGCAGACTCATCAACATCTAACATACATGAATAGGGTCCGAATTTTTCCCAAATGTCGTCATTTATCTTCATATTTAGCTTATCAGTTAAAAAACCTAATGCATTTCTAAAAGTATCTACATAAGATGTGGCACTTCCATTAAGTAACCAGGCTACTCTTTCTAAACCAATACCAACATCAATAACTTTTACTGGTAATTCCTCTCTTGTTCCATCATGGAAGGTTTTATATTGCATGAAGACCATGTTTCCTAGTTCTAACCCGCCGATGAAGTATTCAATACTTGGACCTAAGTTACCACCACCAACCCAGATATCTTCTACAAAAGTAATTTCATCAGGATTAATCATAAGTTCTTCAGTAAGCCATCTGTAATTAAACTCAACACATTCTTCTTTGAAGAAGACATATTTATCAGGAAGGTTGAAGACTTGTAATCCCAACATAATAAAGCCAGAATAATGACGACCAGTAATACCTAATAATAGTTAATATTTTATATTTATAGTTATATTAATAATTTCATTTTTAATACCTATATTATCCAAATCATTAAATCTTACGGCAAATTGAGGACATATCAATGGGTTTGCAGGTGGATCTAATTCTCCTGTTACACAATAGGGTTGAAAGCAGTAAATACCAGCAGCTACAAATTCAACATCGGTTCTCCATCTTGCTACAACTGGGTATCTGTCAATACTTGTGCTTGGAATTCTTGATGTGGTTAAGCTTCTTTCGTATCCTTTCCAAGCTTCAGAATAAGTTATTTTAGTTTTGCTTTTACTTGTACCTTTCCCAATAAATCCATATAATCCAGTACAACTATAAAGTAAATTTAGTAAATACTATTAAGATAAATAAATGTTTATAAATATATCAACAACATTATCATATACTGAAATATATGAAAAATATTAGATATATAACACAATATAATATATTATAACATATCATAAATTAATTTACTTTGAATCACCACATAAGGTTGTAGTTTCCAACCTCCTCCAGAAATAATGCTTACATTTAGGACATCGAGCTCTTTTAAATCCAAGCTTATCAAATATGACTGTAGGATAAAACTTCTCTGGCTTAGATTCGAATTCTGGTCTAGCAAGTTCTTTAATTTCCTATAATAATAGTAATAGTAATAAATTTAGTTAAAAAGTAATGAAAATATGTTAAATAAAAACATACTTTGTTTGAAAGTGGTCTAACTTCTTGTTCTTTTTTGTCTTCAGTTTTTGTATTTTCTTTTCCACTTTTTCCTTTCTTTTTATCTACTTTCTCAACTTTCTCAACTTTAGAATCCATTCTCTTTAGTATATAATAAATATAAAAATTATTTTGTTTTAAAAATATATTTTGGAAAAATGGTTTCTGTATATTTTTAATATTAAAGGATAAATGTTTTAAAGTATTAAATCCCTTTAACATTTTTATATTGTTTATTAGATTAAATTGTTATGTAGTTATGAAGTCTTGATTATAAATAAAATTTGAAAAAGTAATTGTAAAAGTATTTTATATTATATTATAAATTTTATTTAACAATAAAACTTTATTCTATTCTATTATCTACATAGTATCTTGTTCAATAGCAATAAAATTCAATTTTATAATTCAATATATAAATACATATATATATTATATCATATATCTTTCATTTATTTCACAAATCAAATTCAATACTTAAACTACAATTACATATAAAATATTACCTCCATTTTAATTAATTCATTAAAGCCATTTATGTCTTCAAATTTATCAAAATTTTCTGATTTTTTAACAACAAGTGGAGCATATTCAACAGAGCCATTCTCGTTCTATTAAAAAATATTAATAAGAAAAGTTACAAGCATATGTAATGTAAGTTTTGATAGTCTCTTTGCTGGTAGTTCTATCTCTTTATGTGATTTTTTGGAAATCTATATAAAAAAGTTAGTAAAATAAGTAAATTAATAAAAGTTGTATTTATTTAAAGTATAGATAATAGTTGTTGAATATTATTTACTCCTGAAATAAAGCTGGTTGATGTTTCCTTTCGAAGTGTTTTTGTGTCTGATTTTAGGATTTTATTGTTTAAGTTGAGTTTGACGCTATCTAATAAAAATAAATTATAATGAATATTAGTTATAAGATTAATTTATATTAAATTAGTCTTACTTAAATTGTTATTACTAGTATTACTCACACTTTTGGTACTAATATCAATATCACTCTTATTATTCTTAATCTTATTATATCCATTATTATAATTATTCGTATTACTCGTAGTTGTAGAAACAGTATCCTTAATACCTTCATACTGTGACAATAGTTTCAATGACATCTTTGAGTTTTTCATAGGAACTCTTTGCTTTACTTTATCTATTTCTTCCTCATTGACAAATAGTTCACTTTCTTGAATGATCTTAGACCTTTTTTTGTCATATTTTTTTATAGTCTCTGGTGATAAGATTGACATAGACCGGTTATTATCATGTCCAATTTTACTTATACTTAGATTACTTGTTATATTATTAGTATTATGTTTATTCTTCTTTGTTGTAGTGTTATTATTGTTAAAGTTGTTACTGTTTATGTTGTTTATATTGGAATTATTGAAGGATTCATTGCTTAGTGTTACTAGATTTTGGATATCATTTATGTCGTTGAAGTCGTTAATATTGTTGATATTGGAGATATCATCGGAGTTATCGAATTTTCTGTTTGTTAATTTATTATTATCATAATCATTTTTCTTAACAATCGGTGAATTAATAAACTCAAAAACCATTGTCCCTTTTTCAGTAATTGGAGTTTCTATTTTATTATTATTCTTATAATTATTTTCTGGTCTTTCTGAAATAGTAGATCTATCCCGATCAATTGAGTGATTATTCATAAAGCTATTACTTTTTATTTCTTCTAATTCATTTATTAATTTTTGATTTTCCATCATAATCCTATTAAAACATTCATCCTTATTAGATTGATGTGAGTCAAAGTCTTCTTTTTTGAATTTTCCTTTGCAATATTTACAAATTTCGAATAGTTTATTACATGTGTCTAAGTGTTTTTTAATATTTTCTCGGTTTCCTTTGTAATTACAACCAATCGCATAACATTTAAACATCCCAAAGGGACATACTTCTAAATGCAAATAAAACTTATCATAACTAATAACTTCCTTACATTCACTATTCACGCACTTTAATTTTATTTTATTAATTAATTTAGTAAATATCAAAGGCATTGTTTCTTCCTCAAATTCACATTTATTAGGACATTTATTTGATTTATTACTTCGAAACCATTTCTGAATACAACTTCTTCCAAAGGGGGCGTGGCACTTCCGACAACATACGGGGTCGTACACTAGACCAAGACATATTGGACAAATTAATTCACTTGTTAAGTCTTTAAATTCTACACGTATAAAGTCTACATCGATACATTTATTAAAACTGTTATTAGAATTGTTAGAATTATCTGAGTTATCATTATTGGAATTCATTGTTATATTTTTAATAAATAATTATATGAGCCGTGTTAATATAAATATTTATTATAAATAGTTTAGAATATAATATAAATGTGTATGAGAATAATATGTTGAATATGAATGTTAATAAAATGTCAAAATATTATAAAAGTAATAGAAGTATTAGTAGAAGGATTTTAAAATACATACAAAAACAATAAAATGATAAACAAGTACTAACTATGAGTATTACATTTGCCTAATAAATAAAATATAAGCTTTAAAATACTATATAATATATTTTATAATAATATTTACTAATAATTATAATAGTACAATAACATTAAAATACTTTAATATGTTTTTTATTAATATATTTATATATCAAAATGGATAGAGGTAAAATTCAAAACTAAAAAATATTCATTCTAAAACATACTAAATATTATATAGGACGAGGCGGAAGAGGCGGCGGAAGAGGATTTGATAGAGGAGGTCGAGGTGGTGGAAGAGGAGGTGATAGAGGCGGCCGAGGAGGCCGTGGAGGTGGTCGTGGAGGAGGCCGAGGAGGAGGTTTCGCAAAAGCAAAGACCATCGTTGAACCACATCGTCATGAAGGTATTTTTGTCGCCAGAGGAAAAGAAGATTTATTGGTAACCAGAAATATGGTTTTCGGAGAATCAGTCTACGGAGAAAAAAGAATTACCGTCGAAGATAAAGTCGGAGATGTAGTAAATAAAATTGAATACAGAGTTTGGAATGCCTTTAGATCAAAATTGGCTGCTTCAATTGTCAACGGAGTAAATTCCATTTATATTAAACCCGGTGCAAAAGTTTTATACTTAGGTGCTGCTTCAGGAACAACAGTTTCACATGTATCAGATATAGTCGGAGAGGTAAATACCATAGCTAAATATACTAATAATATATAAAATATTTATTAATTTTATTAGACTGGAATAGTATATGCAGTTGAAGTTTCCCAAAGATCAGGAAGAGATTTAATAAATATGGCAAAAAAAAGACCAAACATTATTCCTATTATTGAAGATGCAAGAAAACCATATAAATATAGAATGTTATGCGGAATGGTAGACGTAATATTTTCTGATGTCGCACAACCTGATCAAGCCAGAATTATCATAATTAACGCTAAACATTACTTAAAAAACGGAGGAGGATTCGTTTTTTCAATTAAAGTATATATAAGTGTTTAAACTAATTATAGGCCAACTGTATCGATTCTACTGCTGACCCAGCTGCAGTATTTGCAAGCCAAATATTAGAGCTAAAAAAAAATAATTTTAAACCAAAAGAACAAGTAACATTAGAACCATATGAAAGAGATCACGCCGTTGTTACTGGATTATACTTACCTTTAGGAACAAAATAATTAAGAAGCCTTGAATAAGTTAAAAGTTAAATAACATATAATAAATCATAATAATTAAAAGCATATTTATTATATATTATTTTTTAATTGTTTATTTGTTTAAGTTTAAGTTTAGTATTTATAATTTAAGATGATTAATTATTAATGAATTGATTAGTTTGGGGATTGGGGATTGGGGATTGGGGATTGGGCCCAATCCCCAATCCCCAATCCCCAAATGTATGAAATTAATGTAATTGTTTTAAACTAATTTAATTAACTTAATATTAATTATTGTTGTTTTTAATTTAATATACCTATATATTAATTAGTAATTATAGTAATATTACTATTATTAATATAATTAATACTTTTATGTTTTAAAAATAGTTATACCAATGTCTTACTAATATTCATTAGTCTAAATTTTTAATATTAAAAATAATATATATATATATATATATTCATCCTGATTAATTATTGTTTTCATTATTATCTCGTTGAGATTCTCCATCCTTTGCACTTTCAAAAAAATTATTAATATTATTTATCATAGCATTTTTAAAATCAAACGGTTCTTTAGAAGCATAATCCAAAATTATTTGATTATTATTCTGATTACTCTGATTATTATTATTCACTTTATTATATTTATTAGTGCTATTCATGTTATTACTGTTATTAACAATACTACTTTGATTCTGTTCATATGTTTGTCCATCTCTATTATAATTGTTATTTATATTAGTATTCATCGTCTTCACATTACTATTATTATACTTATTATTGTCTTTATAGACGACATTTTTCACATTATTATCCATATTAGAATAATTCTCTTTTTCTTTCTCCAAGTCTTCATTTTGCTTAATAAAATACTTATTATTTATCGTCAAATTCTTAATCTTATTATTACTACCACTGTTCAATATACTTCTTTCATTTTTATTTTCAACCGGATAGTTATTATAATAATTTACATTAAAAGCTTTATTACTAAACGAATTTTTAATTTCATTAATTTTATCATTATAATCCATACACATTTTGATTCTTTCCCTTTCGAAGAATTCCTCCTTAATTTTAATTTCTTCCTCCATTCTTGTTATAATAAAGTCTAAACGTGTTATTTCCATATCTTGCTTTTTTATATATTCTGAGTCTCGTTCTGTTAATTTTGCTTTCTCGTCTAATTCTTTCTTATAAAAGTTAATTTCTTTGTTCTTATCTTCTATTATGTTTTTTATTCTTCGATTATCATCCTTTATATTAAGAAAATCTTTTCGAATTCGAAATATTTCTTGTTTGCTACTGTTACAGTATTTACACTTTTTATCGAAAGCTTTAACATTGACAACAGGGTATAAGTCTTCAGCATGATTATTGTTGAGAGTTATAACATTAGGGTTTTTAAAGCTTCTGTTTAAGTTTTTGGGTGATTCATAAATAATGTTTCCTTTGTCCTTAACGTTAAATACAGGCGAAGAGTTTTTCGGCAGCACTTCTAACTCTGAACTCAAATGATCATTACGTGATCTCTTTATTATAGGTTTAATCTTAATAGGAGAGTCATCTTTAATAATAATATTATCTTGTATATTGTCTATAACTTGAATTACTTTATTTTTTTCTTCTAAAGCATTTAATTCGAATTTATCTTGCATAACAATTGGATCAACACTATAATTACTATTGTAAATTATTTCTAAATCACTTTCGTTACCGTGGAATCTATTACTTGAACTATTTTCAGGAAGGTTTGCTTTATTTAGGTTATTATCTTTGTTATCTTTGTTGTTTGCTTTATTTATATTATTGTTGTTTGGAATTATTAAGTTTGCGTTGTTTGGATGATGATTACTACTAGGATTAATACTAAATAAATTTGTGTCATCATCAGTAAAATTAACATTATAATCATTTATATTAATTATTTCATCATCGTCTTCGTCATAATCTTCTATTATTTCTAAATTCTTCTTATTCTTTAATGGTGAACTATTTCTTTTGTTAGCTTTTGATTTGAAACTCTTTTTATTATTTTCATACATTTATATTTATAATTGTATTATTTTTAGTATGTTTATTAAACATTAAACGAAATATACTAAGTGTATGATGTTACTAATAAATTAATAAATTATGTATTATGATAAATATTGTACTAAAACAATTATTAATACATAAAATTTGAATTTATTACAATATTGTTGTAACTATTATAATTAAATGAATGTTATTAGATTGATTCAAAATAAACGTCAGCTCAGTCTAAACAAACTAAACAAATCAAAGGAAAAAAATAACAGAGATAATAGTCTATCAGCCTCTGCTTCAAGAGAAGTAATAATATAATAATTAACCTTAATTTAAAATAAACACTTATTATGATTCTTATTACTTCTTCTAAATATTAACATAATTTATAATTAGTTATAATCATTCAACTATTAACTTATAGAGCAAATGGAACAACAGATTTGTATTTAAAGATCAAGACAATAAAGATAACAAAGATATAACAGGAAACGGAAGTAAAACAACAAAGAATAAGTCAGAAAACCAACATTGTAAATACTTAATATACTAAACATATATTATTACTTATAACATATTTATATAGCTAAGAAAAACCTTATTCGCTTTCCTTCTATTACTGAGTTTTCTTCACAAAATACTAACTCTCCGAACAAAAAGATACCTACAATGACTAAGCAAGAATTTTTATATAAGAAATACTCTCAAAAAGTATTTGATGTAAATAGTTCAATACCATTATTGTGGGAATCATTAGGTGTAACCCAAGAATATAAATATAATTTTGTAAAAACAGTAATGGATTTAGATGTATCAATAATGCAGGAGTTCCTAGAATATGAAGGGAATAATCTAAGGCAGTTGTTTGATAATTTAAAAGTAACAACAGTTTAATTTCTTAATCTTAATCTTATTCTTAATCTTAATCCTATTTTTAATAGAACTTAGCCAATATTATTACTAAAAGAGAGAAAAATATAATAGAATTTAAGAATTTTGCTGATGTATTGGATAAAAGTGTTTTATCAAATGAATTATTAAATGTTATTATTA
>Ga0100378_1006262_pt1 | contig 10772 bp, 5 predicted proteins | sample CryGeymeta201502_FD_81535 | JGI IMG/M metagenome (GOLD analysis project Ga0100378, IMG submission 81535) | Groundwater microbial communities from Crystal Geyser aquifers in Utah, USA - Crystal Geyser metaG 2015-02 | ecosystem: Environmental > Aquatic > Deep subsurface > Groundwater | place: USA...
AGCCACGGTGCTGCCATTGGCATTATACTTTCGTTGGCATTATGGTCCTATAAAGTATCAAAAAAGCCACTGTTGTGGATCTTAGATAGGATTGTAATCACGGTTGCTTTGGCTGCGGTTTTCATTCGTTTTGGTAATCTTATGAATCATGAAATTATAGGCGATGTAACCAATGTTCCTTGGGCATTTATTTTCACCCAAGCTGGATACGAAGTTTTAGAACCAAGACATCCCACACAGCTGTACGAGGCATTTAGCTACTTGTTCATTTTTGGATTGCTCATTTTCCTCTATTACAGGCAAAAAGCAGGTGAAAAAGCCGGTCTTTTATTTGGATTGTTTCTGATTCTTTTGTTCAGCTCCCGTTTTTTTATTGAATTCGTAAAAGAAGTTCAAGTAGATAAAGAAATCGGAATGACGCTCAATATGGGCCAGCAGCTAAGTATTCCATTAGTTTTAGTAGGCCTGTTTTTTGTGATAAGAGCACTGACCTCTAAACCACAAATAGCTTAAAAAAAGAAACCGATCTATCGCTTCCTAAAAGGATGCTCAAGACCGGTTTCAAGCCAAACAAAAACAATAACAAACTACCTTTCAATTCCTTGATTAGGTTACTATAAATTACTATAAATGGGTTTCATATTCTATACGATTTATCAACCCAATTTGAGCAACTTCTTTTCAAAATTTCTTATTGTCAAAGATTACTGAACGGCTCATTCTGACTTATGAGCACCATCATTTGAAAAACTGACTTAAATCAGCAATTGAACGCTTTGAATAATAAAAATTAGTGTAAGGCCATTGTCTTATTTATAATCCTTTTATGAATGATAAAGCGTCAAGTAAGAATTACATTTGCGCCTTCTAATAAAAATCAACATGTACAGATCGCATACTTGCGGAGAGCTAAGATTATCGCATATAAATCAAGAAGTTACACTTGCTGGATGGGTGCAAAGAGTGAGAAACATGGGTGGAATGACCTTTATCGATCTTCGTGATCGTTATGGCATTACTCAACTTAGCTTTAATCTTGAAAAAGATGTTGAACTATGCGAAAAGGCGCGCAAACTTGGTCGTGAGTTTGTGATTCAGATCGGAGGCATTGTGATTGAACGCGAAAGCAAAAACAAGCAACTAGCTACAGGAGAAATTGAAATTGAGGTTTCTTCCTTCTCTATTTTGAATGCTTCTGATACGCCACCCTTTACCATTGAAGATGATACGGATGGTGGCGAAGAATTAAGAATGCGCTATCGTTACCTTGATTTGCGAAGAAATCCATTGAAGCAAAACCTTCAATTACGTCATAAACTGGCCATCGAAACCAGAAAATACATGGACGCATTGGAATTCATGGAAATTGAAACGCCTTATTTAATTAAGTCTACGCCTGAAGGAGCTCGAGATTTTGTAGTACCATCTCGTATGCACGGTGGCGAATTTTATGCATTACCGCAAAGCCCACAAACTTTTAAGCAGATTTTGATGGTTGGCGGTTATGACCGCTATTTTCAAATTGTAAGGTGTTTTAGAGACGAAGATTTAAGAGCCGATCGCCAGCCAGAATTTACTCAAATTGACTGCGAAATGGCTTTCGTAGAGCAAGAAGACATTTTAAACACATTCGAAGGATTGGTTCGCCATTTATTCAAATCTGTAAAAGGAATTGAATTACCAGAATTTGTGCGCATGCAATACAGCGATGCCATGGCCAAGTATGGCTCTGATAAACCAGATTTGCGTTTCGGTATGGAATTCGTAGAACTGAATGATGTTGCCCAAAATCAAGGTTTTCAACTTTTTGATGATAGCGAACTAATCATTGGAATTAATGCAACTGGTGCAGGCGAATTCAGCAGAAAACAATTGGATGCGCTGACAGATTTTGTAAAGCGCCCACAAATTGGAGCGAAAGGACTTATTTACTGCAAAGTGAATGATGACGGTACGTTCAAATCATCAGTCGATAAGTTTTTTGACCAGGAAAAATTAGCCTCTTGGGCTGCAAAGTGTGACGCGAAGCCAGGTGACTTAATCTTGGTTTTGGCGGGCGAAACCAACAAAACTCGCAAGCAAATGAATGAGCTTCGCCTTGAAATGGGCAACCAACTTGGCTTGCGCAAAAAAGGCGATTACAAGCCAATGTGGGTGCTCGATTTCCCTCTTTTAGAATGGGACGAAGATTCACAGCGTTTTTATGCAATGCATCACCCTTTCACATCGCCTAAACTAGAGCAAGCCCACTTATTGGATACAGAACCAGGAAAAGTGAATGCGAATGCTTACGATATGGTAATCAATGGTGTAGAGCTTGGCGGTGGTAGCATCAGAATTCACGATCAAGACCTTCAAAGTAAGATGTTGAGCATTTTAGGCTTCTCAAAAGAAGAAGCTCAGAAGCAGTTTGGATTTTTACTAGGAGCATTCAAATATGGTGCGCCTCCACATGGTGGTATTGCTTTCGGTTTTGATCGACTTGCAGCTATGTTTGGTGGCACAGATTCTATCCGTGATTACATTGCTTTCCCTAAAAACAATGCTGGTCGCGATTTAATGATCGACTCACCTTCAACCATTGCTGATGATCAGTTAGATGAATTGAGCCTTTTGGTAAATCTAAAATCAGAGTAAAAGCAGGGGGTGAATAAAGCTTCCGAAATATTTGATAAAACACGTTCGCAAGTCGATCCATTTTTACGTGAAGCAAATTCGCACCTAGGTCGATTTGTTGTTTGGGTAAATGAGTTCAGAAAAAAACACCTCTCTGAGCGTCAATTTACATACGTACTTGCTATTGTTGTTGGGTTTCTATCTGGAATTATTGCTGTTTTAATCAAGAACATTGTTCACTTGGTTGAACTCGTGCTTACTACGAGCATACTAGATAATTATAAATACATCCTTTATTTCGTTTATCCCCTTATCGGGATTTTGCTTGCGCAATGGTTTATCAATAAAGTAATTCGTCAAAAAATCAATCATGGTATTCCGAATACGCTTCACGCTATTTCGCAAAAAAATGCATTGATTAAAAAGCACAATCTTTATAGCTCAATTGTATCAGCAGCTTTAACTGTTGGGTTTGGAGGTAGTGCAGGATTGGAAGGACCTGCAGTAGGCACAACTTCCGCCTGGGGCGCCAACATAGGCACATTGTTTAAGTTGCCATACAAAACCCGAACACTACTCATTGGCTGTGGAGCTGCCGGAGCAATGAGTGCACTGTTCAATTCACCCATTGCAGCTATCGTTTTTGCTATTGAAGTAATTATGCTAGATCTCACAACCGCATCACTAATTCCTTTGCTCTTAGCAAGTGCAAGTGCGGCTATTACTTCACAGTTGTTTTTGGGAGACGACATCCTGTTTCACTTTGCCATTCGCGAAACATTTAGGATTGAACATTTACCCTATTATCTTGGCCTAGGCGTTTTCACGGGGATTGCTTCCATTCATTTCTTCAAAGCTTACACTACGGTAAATGGAATTTTTGATCGCATTAAAAAACAGCGAACTAAAACCATCGTGGCAGGAACAATACTTGGGTTGCTTATCTTTTTGATGCCTCCACTTTACGGTGAAGGCTACAACACTATTAATGCTATTATTGAAGGCAGGCCTTTTGATGTTTTAGAAAACAGTTTGTTTTCAGATTATGCTTCAAATCCCATTTTTCTGATTGTATTCTTTCTTGCACTTGGCATATTCAAGGTATTTGCTACTACGCTTACATTCAGAGCAGGTGGTGTGGGAGGAACATTTGCACCAACCTTGTTTATGGGAAGCGTACTTGGATACTTTTACGCTACAGCTATCAACCATTTTGGCCTTGGCGACTTACCAATAAGCAATTTTGTTTTGGTTGCCATGGCTGGTTTAATGGCTGGCAACCTGCATGCACCACTTATGGCAATATTCCTTATTGCCGAAATCACGGGCGGCTACGAACTTTTTGTACCATTAATGATAACATCTTCAATAGCTTTCGTAACGGTTAAGCAATTTGTTCCACATAGTATTTATACTACACAATTAGCTAGAAGAGGTGAGCTCATCACTCATAATAAAGATGCAGCAGTTTTAACCTTAATGAAACTGCATCGTGAAATTGAAACAGATATTGCCACCATTGATCCGTACAGTACACTTGGAGAATTAGTGAAAACTATATCCAAAAGTCACCGTAATCTATTTGCCGTTGTTGATCAGCAAAATAATTTTATCGGAGTTGTAAACTTAAATGAGATTAGAAATATCATTTTCAAGCACGAATTGTACAATACCACCTTTGTTCATGATATAATGAACAACCCACCTGAGTATGTGCGCAAAGAAGATACGATGGACTCGGTGATGCAAAAATTTGAAAGCAGCGGAGCATGGAATTTGCCCGTGCTTGATGACCAAGGTCATTACATTGGCTTTGTATCAAAGTCTAAATTATTTAGCGCTTATCGTGGTATGCTGAAGGAGTTTTATTCTGAAAGCTAATACTAATTCAAAATTAGTTTAAGCTCTTCCATAAGGACGTTGAATTCTTTAAAACAACCAACTATGGACGCTTTTACTATACTTACATTCTTCTGGGTTGATTCAATTCCTAAAAGCCCAAAGCTATTAAACGTACATATAGGCATCATTTCTAACTCTATAAAACAAGAAAGGCGACCAATTTGGTCGCCTTTCAGGTTATTATGTGTGGCTAAATACTTATTTAGCTACAACTAATTTTTGAACAGCAATCTGTCCGTCCTCAGTTGATAACTGAACAGAATATATTCCAGCAGAAATATCCGTTAAGCTGATGCTTTGAACACCACCATTAATGAATGTTTGCTGAGCAACAACAGCTCCTTTAACATCAATGATAGAAACATTTAAAACGTTAATATCAGGATTGATATTGAAGTTCATTATGTCCTTAGCAGGATTTGGATAAATACTAACTCCTGTTAATTCTTTAACATCAGAAATACCTGTAGGCCAAATTTCAACATAAGCAGTATCAGAACCTGTACAACCAGCTTGATTAGTAACTTCTACCCAGTAATAACCTGTTTGAGATACGGTTGTAGATGCACCTGTTGTTCCATTACTCCACAAATAGCTTGCATATTGAGTGGGTTGGGTATTCAACATCACAGAACCGCCTGTGGTGTTAAGGAAACTGTTTCCAATTTCTGGCTCAGGGCTTTGGTTCTCAAAAAGAATATTTGCTGTTAAGAATGCTGAACATCCGTTTGCATCTGTAATGTTAACATAGTTAGCTCCTGCAGGAAGTTGAGTTGCAGTGTATGCAATCTCGCCATTAGACCAAAGAGGAGTGTAAGGTTCAACACCACCAGAAACAACTATTGATGCAGAACCAGTTTCGTCATTCGAACAAAGTGCATTTTGCACATCATACACAGAACCTAACAAAATCGCTGGTTCCACTATTGTAACATTGTTTACTTCAATTGTACAACCCACTGCATCTTCAGCACTTACAGAATAAGTTCCTGGTGCCAAATTTGACAGAGTAGATGTTGTCGCACCATTGTTCCAAGTATAAACCATTGGAGAAACACCTCCCGTAATTGTTGGATCAATTGATGCATCATCAAAACCAAAACATGAAACGTCTGAAGCAGCTAAAGCAGAAACCAAGGCACTCGCAGGGGTGCTTACAGTTACATCTTCCGTGATAAAACAACCATTTGCATCAGATACAGTAACAGTATTTACACCTGTTGGCAAACCATAAACTGTACTTCCGATAGAACCGTTTGACCACTCATAGTTCAATCCAGTTGAATCTATAGGGCAAAATTGAACATAGCCATTTGTTGAAGACCATTGTTGATAGTTTCTACCTGGAACAAAGAAAGCCTCGTTTTCAGCAAGATTTTCAATACCCTGAACTGCGTTAAAAGCTTGAACAGAGTTTCCAACAGTAGTAGAGTGCATCTCTATGCAGTTAGACGATTCGTAAAGCTTAACCTGAACTGTAGCATAATCCACAGATGGTGTACCATATTGATAAGGAACCTGATCATAATTTACTACAAGAACTCTGTTTGGTGCTTCGCCCATTGTATAGTAGTTTACATCTCCTCCAATGGTAGGATCAAAATCTTCCCAACCAAAAGCAACAACTGCGGCTGGTCCATTTACCGATGGAATAGCGTGATCAGCTGTCCAGCTACCAATCCAGTTTTCAAATGTCAAAAACCCTTCAGTTGAAATCTTAAATTGTGAGAATGTATCTCCGAAAAACACGAAATCAAACCCGATTTCTAAAAATGGGGTACTACTATAACTTGACGCAAATGTTACAGAAGTACCTGTCATTGATGTATCTGGAGCAAAATTAGCCGAATTTGTATCAATTACATAACCTGTCATTGCTGTTCCACCTTCTCCAACAGCAATTGCGTGAGAAATATCATAATCACAGTTCAAATCTGTCAACAATGATGTAGTAGCAGTAATTTGATCTGCTTGTTCAACAACAATTGTTGCAGTGTCCATATCTCCAACGTTATCAGTTACAATAAGAGTGTATGTGCCTGCAGGCATATTGTATTGTGCACTGTCTGTAGAGCCGTTAGACCAAGAATAAGAATAAGGAGTATCCCCACCAAAAATGTCAGCCGATAAGGTTGCTGTTGAATCACCAAAACAAGGCACACTTATAGGTGATGTAACCACTGCTGTCAATTCAGGAGCCAAAATAGTAATGGTATAATCATCCGTCTCTCCATACGAATAATAAGTACAAGCATCAGTAGCTCCCATTTGAGCATAATATGCTACACGAGCTCTCATTCTGAAAGTACCTGGAGTTGGAGGCGTTGAAAAAGTTCCACTCCAAGTCGTACCAAGGGCAGTTGACCCGTAAATAAATTCTCCAGCATCATTAAAGTCCTGATCGTTGTTATAATCGATCCAAATAGCGAAATACTCACAGCAGCTGTAATTTGTATTAGCACTCCAGTTATAAGTAACGCCTGGTACTAATGTGGCAGACATGCTAGTGTTATCATTGTATGATCCTGTACCGGTACAACCTGTGTTCAGGTTAGAAATAGTTGCGAATGTGAATGAATTTAGATCATCGCCCCAAGTGCAACCCGACCCGTAAAGACCAGTGGTGCAATACTGGGCAAAGCTAAACAAGCTCAGCAAAGCAGCGGATGTTGTTAAGAGTAGTTGTTTTTTCATAAGAATTTAATAGGTTAAAGTTTAATAAAGATTAGATTAAATAATTTAGTTGCTAAACGAAAATACATTAATATAAAATTGACTCAGTTTTTTTTTGTGTGAATATGGGTATCCTGAAACTTAATTGCGGCTATCTTCTAAATTGTGGTTTTAAAAAGTCTGGATTGTTTTTAGCCCAAAAGTCTACAATTTCAAGATAATCCTTTTCAGAAGTGCCATCGATATAAACAGGAAAAGTTTCTGGAATTACATCGTCTTTCATCATTTTTTTAAATCTGTGCTCATACTTGATGAATATATTTTCTTCATTCTTCATTAACTCCATCAAAGCCTCTTCACCTCCGCTCTCAAGCGCTTGTTCACGCTGAAGTCTGGCAATAGAATCTTGGTCCATTGTTGATTTTGCACTATTAGGGGTAACAATTATTTCTTCATCGACTGAGGATACAGAAGTTTCAACAGAGGAAATAGAATGGCATGAAATCAAAAAAACAAATCCTGTAGCGTACTCTAGAAATCTAGTTCTCATAAATGATTAAGCGGTTATTACGATAAACTAAAGATGATATGATGAATTAAAACCATGCAATTTGGTGGATCAAATAGTATCAAGCTATTAGTTTTCGATAATTATAAAATGATGGAATGAATATATATTCTCAATGAGAGCATGCGATTTAAAAATTGCATTGCTTGAGTTGAGCCTGAGTCAAATAAAAAAGACCGCGAAATTGCGCGGTCTCTTTTTACTTAAGAATGTTTTGTCTTTTATCGAACAATTGAAATCAATTTATTGAATCGAATGCTCTCATTTGAAAGTGACAGATTGTAAACCCCAACGGCTAGATTGCTAACATCAAGATTCAGATTTCTAACGTCTGTAAGAGTTTCAGAATAAACCACAGAGCCTTTAGTATCTATAAGTTTCAATTGTGTTGTTCCCGATACTTTTTCGCTGAACTCTAAGTTAACAAAACCATTTGCAGGATTCGGATATATTTTAGCGTATTCTTCAGAGTTTAAATCTTCAACTCCAAGAGGCCAAATTTCAACATACACAGTATCTGAACCAACACAACCAGCTTGATTTGTAACTTCAACCCAGTAGTATCCTGTTTGAGTTACGGGCAACTGTGAGGCTGTAGAACCGCCTTTCCAAAGGTAGCTAGCATAAGAAATCGGAGCAGTATTTAGAGTTACTGTTCCACCATTCTGATTCAAAATACTGTTTCCAATTTCCGGTGTAGGATTTTGAAAATCAGCCTGAACGTTTGCTGTAAGATAAACTGAACAACCATTCGCATCCACTACCTGCACATAATTGCCACCTGTTGGTAAGCTTGTTGCAGAAAAGCCTACTTCGCCATTAGACCAAATTGGTGAATATGGTTCAGAACCGCCTGAAACGACAATTGAAGCTGTTCCAGACAAATCATCTGAACATACATTATTCTCTACTCCATATACTGTACCTAATAATATCGTAGGTTCTTGAATAACAATATTGTTGACTTCAATAGTACATCCAACTGCGTCTTCTGCACTAACAGAATAAACCCCTGGCTCCAATCCTGATAAAGTGGACGTAGACTGACTATTGCTCCATGTGTAAACTATTGGACTAACACCACCGCTAATTCCTGGGTCAATGGTAGCATCGTCAAACCCAAAACAAGAAACATCATCTGCATTTAAATTAGAAACAAATGCGCTTGTTGGTGCATTGATAGTAATCTCATCTGTTGCAAAACATCCACTGGCATCACTAGCGGTTACAGTGTATGTTCCGGCACTCAAGCCTAAAACAGTACTTCCTGTTGACCCATCAGACCAAGAATATAGCAACCCAGTTGAATCAACTGGACAAAAACTCATAAATGACTCACCAGAAGACCAAACGCTAGCATTTCTTCCTGGGTAAACGTATGCTTCTGTACCAGTTGAATTCTCAATTCCCTGTGTAATTGTACCTCCATCAGAAGCGATGCTTGTTGTATGAATTTCAATACAATTAGAAGTTTCAAATAGCTTCAACTGCACAGTTGCAGTTCCTGACGCTGGGCCTGGATAATGAGGTACATCATCAAAATTTACAATTAGCGTTCTATTGGGTGCCGTTCCTATTGTGTAGTAACTAATTTCTCCATCAACACCACTGTTTGGATCCATATCTGCCCAAGAAAGTCCGATCGCATTGTTTGGAGTTGCTGTATTTGGAATTAACTGTGCACCTAGATTGGTATAACCTTGACCAAAACTTACATAACCATTAGAACCAATGTAAAATTCATCATATATATTGCCAAAATATTCAAACTCAAACTCAATTGGCAATGCACCTGTTGTAGCATCATCGCCTAAAGTTACAAGTGTGCCAGTTTGCGACGTATCTGGATTAAAGTTTGCAGAATTTGTATCAGTGAAGTAGCCGCTGAGAGGCGTTCCACCAGAACCTACAACTTCAGCCAAACTTATATCGTAATCACAAATTAGCTGGGTAATTACGGAAGCATTAACAGCAATTGAGTCTGGCTCAACCACTGTGATAAAAGCAGTATCCATGTCACCTACGTTGTCAGTAACAGTAATACTGTAAGTACCTACCCCAACGTTAAACAAAGTATCGTTTGCATTAGAAGATGTTTGACCTGTAGACCAAACCAAACTAAAAGGAGGTGTACCTCCTGCTATTGTGACAGGAATATCTGTAGTAGCACCATAACAACTTGTTGAAATCGTATCGCTAGCTAAAGCAGTTAAGGATGGTACAATATCCAGTCTTAGATTTGGAAAATTGTTATACATGGCAAAAGCTGCTGGAGGAGAAGCAGGATCTGGATTGGTTGCATCACTTCTGTAATACATAGATTGAACATTCGTAGTGTTGGTATGGGGCCACTGAGCAGTGCACGACCAGCCCGATGTATTCTCATCGACCGCGATCACCAAGTTGCTGGTTCCATTCCAACTAAAAGGTGTAGTCAAGGTCATTGTAACCCAATTACCAGCTACTGCTGTTACTGACCCTGAAAAAACTTGAGTCAGCCCAGATAGTGGAACCCAATCTGTTGCAGTTGCAAAACTAGATTGGCTTGTTTCACCTAAGTACAATACCCAATCAGTGGCCCAATTGGCTGTTGTAGTACCGCCATTATCGTAATAAAACGAAACTGAATTAATAGGACCAGCAATAGCGCCAGCTGAAGTCAAATCCGAGACAGTGTAAATCTGTTGAGAATAATTAAAGCCGTAACAAGAATTTATTGGCGTAGTTCCAGCTAGAACGTTGCCGTTGCCAACTGTTACCACTAACTGGGAATACCCCAAACTAGTGAAGAGCACAATAATCAAGAGTGTGTAAATTTTTTTCATGTTTTCAATTAATAGTTTCATCGAATGTAACAATAAATTCATCTTAGAACGGGTGTAAGGGGCTTTTTTGCCTAATTAGTACTTGAAAGAAACACCACTGAACAAAGTTCGAAGTTTAAAGTTTCGACTTTTTAATTCTTTAAATTGGCACAAAGAGCCTTAAATCTCAAGCTACATAAACGAGTCTA
>Ga0100378_1006266_pt1 | contig 10769 bp, 16 predicted proteins | sample CryGeymeta201502_FD_81535 | JGI IMG/M metagenome (GOLD analysis project Ga0100378, IMG submission 81535) | Groundwater microbial communities from Crystal Geyser aquifers in Utah, USA - Crystal Geyser metaG 2015-02 | ecosystem: Environmental > Aquatic > Deep subsurface > Groundwater | place: USA...
AATATAGATTTATTTATGCGACTTATATCATCAAAGAGGCGTTAATCATCCACACTCACACCTTTACCCTGCTCATTTTGTCTCTCCTCCCGAGCAGGTCACTCTCTCAAGATCAAACCCCTTCATAACCTCATCTCAAAATACTATCAACCACAAGTAGAGACCTACCACTATCGCAACACCCATCGCATAATCCTCGGTACCTTTCGCTCGAGGTAGACTAGTTCACTGGAGGAAGCACTGTCATGAGAGAGTTGACTATAATGAGTTAGTGGCAGTAGAGAATTGAAAATTGTTACAGTTTTGGGGAGATTGTCTAACAAATAAGTGGAGTTATTCGTCATCGAGCCAACACAGATCGCTATGGACAGGTCCATTTTCACGGCCTTTTGTATCAAATAACCTTAAAGCACCAGACACATCTGAGGAAGTTGACAGCCAAGAAAAAGCAGCTCTTAAGGGTGAATCAACAGTCGCAATAACCTCAATAATAACCTTTAATTAAACTGCATCTGTAAAGAATGGTTCTCAAAGACCTCATTGATTTGACAAAAGATCACAATAGGACAAACTCTTCGACTGTCGACTTGAAAGTGCTCACCACAAATATTGATCAAATGATCAAAAAAATTACTAACTTGAGCATTGTCAGAGGATTTTCAGGTAAAGAGAAGCGAAAAAGTTAGAGAAAGGAAGGAAAAAGGCATACTTTGCAATAGTTTTAGGGAATTAGTGCAATCAGAAAGAAAGATTAAGAAAAACAAGAGGAGTAGAAAAATATTGGAAAATATCAGCAATAAAGCTATGGTCTTGAACGCGTCAAAGCAAAGAGACCGCATCATAAGTCCAAAAAGCACTCTATGAAATCTATCGATCATCTCACCATATCTTCGCCACTTAACAAACAGCAGACTCCAAAAATTCACTTTCTATCCCCTCCATTACATTGTTATCATTCGAACAAAAGTATAAAATGTTTGTCAAGGCGTTCTAAGGACTCATCGAATACTCTAAACTCTAGTCCCACATCTCCCAGTATCCACAAATCGGTGACTTTAGGCCTCAGCCAATCTTTGAGCGGGAAGGCACGGGTGGGACGAAAGAAGAGGTGAATGCGAATGCTTAGATGGTTTTTATGATGCTCGATTTGTTTGATTTATCTGGGCTGATTTTATTGAACTGATTCGTTATGAGAAAAATGCAACTTTTTTGTCGGTTGTCCCAGGTCTTCAGCATATTCGGAGATCCGAGGGGAACAAAGAGATACCCTTCTAGCTCTATCTCGGAAAGGAGGGTCTAGACTGATTTCTATCTTATGTTTTTTATTTTGAAATTTGAATCGAAGATGAGCGGTTGGGAAGACTTACTATTTTCTCAAATTTCAAGCAAAAACATCGATGTTCATTTTTTCTTGAGTGTTTGGCAGCTGTTTAAGATGATTGGTCGGAAGGCGTTGAAAGTGGTGAGAATTGTTGATAATTTTATTGATTTTGAATAAAAAGAGGCAGGAAGGGGAATTGAACCTCCTTTATGAATAAATGGTTTTTGAACTGAATTGAAGTTATAAAAATTTTCAGAGCACAATGAGAGAAGTTATCTCCATCCACGTTGGTCAAGGAGGTATCCAAGTTGGTAACGCCTGCTGGGAACTCTTCTGCCTCGAGCACGGAATCCAGCCTGACGGTCAAATGCCCTCAGACAAAACTATCGGTGGTGGCGATGATGCCTTCAACACCTTCTTCTCCGAAACCGGAGCCGGCAAGCACGTCCCCAGATGCGTCTTCCTCGATCTCGAGCCAACCGTCATCGATGAGGTCAGAACCGGAACCTACAGACAACTCTTCCACCCCGAGCAACTCATCTCCGGAAAAGAAGATGCCGCCAACAACTTCGCCAGAGGACATTACACTATCGGTAAGGAAATCGTCGACCTCTGCCTCGACAGAATCAGAAAGCTCGCTGACAACTGCACTGGTCTCCAGGGCTTCCTCATGTTCCACTCAGTCGGTGGTGGAACTGGATCCGGATTGGGATCTCTCCTCCTCGAGAGACTCTCCGTCGATTACGGAAAGAAATCCAAACTCGGCTTCACTATCTACCCCTCACCTCAAGTCTCCACTGCCGTCGTTGAGCCCTACAACTCCATCCTCTCCACTCACTCCCTCCTTGAGCACACTGATGTCGCTGTCATGCTCGACAACGAGGCTGTCTACGATATCTGCAGAAGAAACCTCGACATCGAGAGACCCACCTACACCAACTTGAACAGACTCATCTCTCAGGTCATCTCTTCCCTGACTGCCTCCCTCAGATTCGACGGTGCCCTTAACGTCGATGTTACTGAGTTCCAGACCAACTTGGTGCCTTACCCCAGAATTCACTTCATGTTGTCTTCTTACTCTCCCATCATCTCTGCTGAGAAGGCCTACCACGAACAACTCTCAGTTGCTGAAATCACCAACAGCTGCTTCGAGCCCGCCAACATGATGGCCAAGTGCGATCCCAGACACGGAAAGTATATGGCTTGCTCCATGATGTACAGAGGTGATGTCGTCCCCAAGGACGTCAATGCTGCCATCGCCACCATCAAGACCAAGAGAACCATCCAGTTCGTCGATTGGTGCCCCACCGGATTCAAGGTCGGAATCAACTATCAGCCTCCCACCGTCGTCCCCGGAGGTGATCTCGCCAAGGTTATGAGAGCTTGCTGCATGATCTCCAACACCACCGCTATCGCTGAAGTCTTCTCCAGACTCGACCACAAATTCGACTTGATGTACGCCAAGAGAGCCTTCGTCCACTGGTACGTCGGAGAAGGTATGGAAGAAGGAGAGTTCTCCGAAGCCAGAGAAGATTTGGCTGCCCTCGAGAAGGACTACGAAGAAGTCGGAATCGAGACCGCTGAAGGAGAAGGAGAAGAAGAAGGCTGATCTATAATACCCTTCTATAATTCCCCCATTTGTTTATATCATTAATCATTCCACCAGAAGGCATTATGCTCATCATGAACTTTTAAAAGAAAAAAGTCGTTTCTATAATAAAGGAAAAATATCGTTATGAATCTGGTCAACGCAGATAGAACCACAGACTTCCCCATTGAATGTACATAATCGCTAAAGAAGAGTAAGATAGGAAATGCACCGATTTGGTCTGTACTTTCTCCGGTATCCTCTTCACCTTCGTTATCATCGTCATCTCCTTCTCGGTCTACAACTCTGGTATCACTCAAACTAGATAGGCCATTAAATCAAAACGTCCTTTCCTTCGGATTCGCAAGGCAGAGTATGTGGCTTCGATTTGCCACAGTTCCCTTATATTTACTTCGCAAATTTTCCAAAAATAGTAAACAATCTGCTAAAAGCAGGATCGTCGTGTTTGCGTTTCTTCCTGTCCTCTAGCTAACGCAACTAAACTAGCTTGTGTCCCTACGATAAACATTGGCTGCGTTTACAACTCCCTCCCTGCCTTCTTCGTTGGTTACTACCCCAACCAGCCAGTCACAAGTACACTCATATCGATGCAGCATCAATCGGTAGCTACTGTGAGCCTACGAACCCTACTCTTCGTGATCAGCTGTACCAGACCATAGGATTGGCTAACAGATTTACCTTCTTCAACGGTCTCACCTCGATAGTCTGGGCCTCCATTATTGGCTTAATTTTTTCAATTATTTTTATGTTGCTTGTTCAAAAAATACCTCGCAGAATGACAAAATACACAATATGGCTGGGCTCGGCTATCATGGTGTTGACTATACTGTTCGTACTGATCTTTCCTAGCTCTTTCCTGCTGGCTCGATTGATTTTTGCCATAATAATGATCATTCTACTGGTGACTATCTACCTAGGCTGGAAAAATTAAAAGGGGACCTTCACAATGTACGGGGAGTTTATGAGCTTCAGCACTGAAATGGTGGCTGCTGATCGTTGGAGAATGCTCTATATGCCTATTTTTGTGGTCATTCTTGTCCTCTTCCTGCTTATTGTCAGTCTAGAACTGCGATCGCTTTGGTCCTCAGCTCCCATCTACTTCTCAACTCAATATGTTTTTTATCAGTTCACACCAGGAGGAACAACCTTCTGGAGCGTTGTGGTGTTTATTCAGGCAGTTTGGGGGCTCACTTTCATCAAGGAAGCATGTAAATCTCGATATATTTAGTTAACTACTGCATATCGGGCAATTCGGTCTAGTGGTACTTTTCTCGTCGAGATTCAGTAATTATGAGGTTATTCAGTCCAACGGCATAGCTAGCATCTTTATCCCAGTCAAATTTCTTTTCCTCAAAAATTTTGGTAGTGTGGTGGCAGGTTCCTTCATGACAAGTTGGTTCTCCATCCCAGACTACATCTTCGACTGTTTCCGATCAGACACCCCTCAAAACACTGTCAATTAATCCTCATGTTCAAGATGCATCACTTTCGTTGATGACTTTTTCGACCTGGTCCGTTCTGACAGCATGAGCTATATTTACCTCACTGGAAATCCATACTGCAATGCTGCCAGGTTTTGTGAGTATCTATGTGGACAATCTGTGCTGACTAGAAATTCTCAGTCGATCAGTCGATTTTATAGGATCTGTGCTCATTTTCTGCTGGCTGGACTGGCATCTGTTATTAACTTGATAATACAAGGCAGCAGTAAATCAGTCTTTGTGGTTTTGGTGGTCTTCATTCTTACTCTCTTCCTTTCCACCTTTTTCATCAGCTTCCACGCAGATGCTTCCGAATCAATCCAAATAATATTCCTGATGGACGAACATTTCGCTAATCGCGAGCTAAACGCCTAAAACCATCACACCTAATTCAACGAGGTGGTCATAAATAGAATGAAACTGCGACCAGATTTCGCCACAAAGATCGCCAAATTATACAACTACAATCTATCCACACAAAATCAGAATAGCCGACTTTAACGATCCTACATGCAAAATTGATCGTCCTGTGTTCATGAAATTTACTTTTATTTTATCGAGTTTAGGATTATACAGTGCCTTGCAATAATATTATGAAATCAAGGCGTCATAGTCACGGAATTACTCACTCACTGACCCCCTTCCTAGAAGAGCATCAACGAGCCCTCCCAGAATATGAAATCCCCGAAGCCACAGCAAGACATTATACACCCCTGTACAAACATGAGCAACACTACAATCCTCACAAACAACGCAGTCGAAAACATCGATTGGTCGAATAGAAAAATACAGATATTGAAAGGGAAAATAGAAGACTTTACTAGAAACTAAGAAAGATAAAGATGAAAAATACCTACCAGAGCTAGAGCAAAATAAATGTAGATAATGCACCTTAGTCCAATGAGTTTGGCAACACGATAAAACCTCTGTCCTTACCGCCGGTCAGCAGCAACTACTCAATGAACACAACCAAATCGGAACTGAATAGCATCCTGAACGATCGAAAAACTTTTGTCAATAAATATTTCGAAGAGCTGACGAAGATCAGAGGGAAAGTCAAGAAGACAGAAGAATTGGGGAACTTCATCAGCAATGGATGGAAAATCAAGGTGCTGCTGCTAGATTAGGAGGATATTGTGCTCAGAGGAAAGAAAGGTGGGAAGGAACTCAATAAAAAGTATGTGTGGGCTAGGGTGAAATCCAAGATGGCAGGTGGCCTGGAAGAATGGGCCAAGATGAAGTACGAATTCGAGGAGTGATCATATTTTTTCTATCAACTAACATAAATCATCAGAGACTCTCTAAAAACTGCATAATCGGCTGAGGATTAGCCATAGGTTTGATTTCTCTTGAATGTGAGGGGAAATAAGGAGTTGCGAAGTTTTTACTCAACAGTTAATCCTGCATTAATCAATAAATACCCAATCGATTGACTCAAACCAAGGATTCGACTTGAGGTTGCTATATGAACCGTTGTATCTCGATTATGGGTTCATGTTTAGCAAGGTCTCAATGAGCTTTTTCGCACGACGGTCTTTGAAACTGCGGGGGAATTCCACATCGCCTTGAATGATTGACTCGTATATTTCAAAAGGATTTTCTGTGTTGCCACCGAAAGGCAATTCACCCACCATGAACTCATACATCATGACACCGACTGACCATAGATCCACCAGCTCGTTGTACTCTTTTCCCAAAACTATCTCGGGTGCCATGTAGTGAGGTGTGCCAATGACAGTGTTGGTCTTGTGATTAGCTGAAATGTTCTTAGCGGAACCGAGGGAAACTAGATTAAGGAATCCTTTTTAGTCGACGATGAAGTTGTCTGGTTTGAGATCACGGACCACCACTTCCTCATTCATTAGGTGCTCTAGCAGAAGTATCATGGAGGCTGCATAAAATTGAGTGTCAATCGTACTCAGCAGACCGATCTAGCGAATGGCGTCATACAGAGATTCTCCTTGGATGAATTCTGTCAGTTTGAGGATGCAATGTTTGGTTTCGATAATTTGGTAAAATTTAGGTATGAAGGGGTGGTTGAGTGTTTGTGTCACCTCCAACTCTTGCCTAACAACCTGCATCATGTTGTTCTTTTATATTTAAGCCTTGTGGAACAGCTTTCCTATTAGATTTTTGACCTCTTTGTCTTCTTTCGCTTTGTAGCTGGCCATTATGATGGAACTCTCAAGACCTTTGTCAATGTAGTTGATAAATTTGATGTTGTCGTAGTCAATCTTCATGGGTTCAACTTTCATCTTTTCTGAAGGAAAGGGCTGGAGAGGTTGGATCGAACGGAGGTTAGCTAGATTAAGCTCGATTATGACACTTTCTGTCTCGACTATGATATCGTCTTCTAACCTTACACTGGCCCCTTCGTGTAAAAAGATCTCTCCCCAAGTCTGACCAGCTTCGGCCAAGTAGCTCGGCGATCTGAATTTTTTGAGCTTGCCCTCCATCAGGATCAGCAATTTTTGGACAGTTGTTCCTTTCTTGAAGACAACCTCATTAGTTTTCTTGTACTGGGCACGCATGCCATCAAAGAAAGTGTCCTAGTCTTTTTTGAGCAAGTTGAACAACATTCTGTTCTTCTGGACAATGCTCTTGACATAATTTTTGAACATGATTTCTCTGAAATCAGATCCGATGATCTTGGCTAGAGTTTAGCGACCAAGGACTTGGCACACAACATCTTCTTCTGCTCGAACAGTCATGCGTCTGACCACGTTATAGTAGAGAGAGTTCTGTCCAAAACTTTAGCCTTTGTAAATCTTTCGCTCTTAGAGATTCCCCTGAAGCAGGGCTGCTGTGCCTTACTTGATGATGTAAAATGATGAGCCTGGATCTCCTTCCTCGATTATATTCTGACCTTTGTAGTATCTGAGAGTCACAAAAGAGGAAGCCACCTTTTCTTTCTGCTGAGGCCTTAAAAACTGGTAAAAGGCCATACTCTCTAGAAATTTTTGGTTGGCCTCGAACTAGCTAATTACAATCTATTCGACAGCTTATCTGAAGCTCACCCTGTCAATGACCCAAAAGCTGCATTTTTCCAATGCAGTAGCTGTGGAAGGCCGATCGATCTCATATAGCAGAGCCAACTAACCGAATCCTTCGCCACTTTTGAGTACTTTGGTGGTTTCCTCCTAAACTTTGATTTCAACTGATCCGTGCTCAATGATGTAGAAACAGGTGCCTCTTGTGCCTTGTCTGAAGATGACGGCATCCTATGCCATTTCTGCCCTGAACATATGCTACTTGACGTTGTCTATTTCCCTTTCCGACAGGTTGTAAAAGATGAAGTGATTTTTGAGGGAGGTGAGGATGAACTTCTTGTCGATTTCTGACTTTCCCTTGTTGTTGAGAGGTAAGATACCTTCATCTCTGACTCTGAGGCGTACCTCGTCAAGTCTGATGAGTTCGTCTTGTTCGGCAAGTTATTAGATCATTAATTAGTTTATATCAATGTGTTGTTGATAAGATTCTGCCAGGAAATGTATAAGACTTAACAGCCATGAATAAAGCTGTATTGATGCTTTATTTCATTCTTCAGGACCGATAGTATCTTATTTAAAGATACTACACTTAAAAACGACTTACCCCTCAAATATTCCTCAAAAGACAACTGTTCATTTATAACACCAACATCTTTATTTCATCATATTAATTGCCAGCATCGTAGATAAATAATTTAAGATCTGGCATCTCATTTAATAAATTATTTTTCATCATGGAATCCGCACTGCTCTTCTCTCCTCCTACAAACCCTTACCAGATTCCGTTGAAAGCTATTAACTTTCCTCTCATCAACCGGGTCACAGTAACTCCCTTGCCACACGCTACATTTTTTTCACAGCCTAATATTATTATTACATGTAAACTTAAGCAACCCTCATGGAAGATAGAGCTCTCCATTTGGCAGCAACGCCTCTCAATAAAACATCCCTGGCCCGCACTGACTATACAGTCTCTGCTGGCCACCCTCACTAACAGCACTCACAATCCTTCAACTCGCAGACTCTCACCGACACTCTGCCCTTTAACTCTCGAGCCTACGATTTCTAATAAAATTCAGCATTTGTCCAAATGTAGCAAGAGCTATCCTAACTCCATCACAGATTTGAGGGCATTCACAAAATATTCATCAACCACAGCGAATTTGAGTCTGATCTGCACTAGAGCAAAAGAGGATACAAAGTACTTCCGATCGATCGGGATGCACTGGTGTACGATTTCAGCAACAAGGCACAACTGATAACCGAAATAAGATAATTAGTTGAGCAGGCTGAGCAAGAGACAGAAATAGACGAACTGCTGGAATGCAAATTTCAGTAGTACTATTTGTAGAGACATTATGGCAGTTTAGAATGCAATTTTGGCAATTTGTCCATCCAAGAAAGATAATAGTAAAGATAATAACGATCTGAACTGTTCGATGAACCAGTAAAGTCAGTAATATAGCAATAAATACCCCAACTAAAGTCGACACACTCCTCCCCTCAATCCTCCATCCCTTCTCAACCTCCGTCCTCCCTTTCTCCTTAAAAAAACATCCTCAGCAAATTATCCCACTTCTAATCTCTGATCCCCTAATCAAAAATAACCTATTCCTAATAATTTTGCCAAACACAGCAGGGATACGATGTGTATGTTTAGCTCCCCCGTATCATCTAGGTTGATATCCCTGTGGTTGTCTACAAGGAAAGAGTTATCAAGTATTAGGAGAGCTAAATGATGGGTGATATCGGGCTTATTATTGACAAGTTTAGTATGGCTTACGAGGATATCTACTCACAGGCTGGAGAGGGAGAAGGAAAAGATGAGATCGTGTTCGGGGAGAAAAATAATACCAACACTGGAGTGCTCGTCAGCCGTCTGCCTTCTGTCGCTACCCATACAGAAATTTAATTGGCCTACAGTGACTTCCCGTAAGAGGATCAACTTAAATTGCCATTGGACTCATATGCTCAGCTGGGATCTCTGATCTCTAACACTTCCAGTCCCAACACTGACCGATCCGATCACGAACTTCCTCTCCCCACCGATACAGTCTACATCACTTAGAAAGTCACCTCCCGATCCATTCTCTAAAAATACTAAGAAACCGAACGCACTCTCATCCTCTAAAATGCTGAGTTGAAATAATACATATCGACTTTGGAAACACAACTATCAGATCAAGAGAAAATTAAGGTGGAATTGGAGAAGCATAATAACAGGTTGGCTCGAAGATTGGAAGAAGAGATCCAACAATCAGAGTATTACAGTAGCAAATTGGATGAATTGAACGTGGAGTTGCTGGAATAGAAAGTTCAAGCTTTGGAGCATATTGGCTCCTCGAAAGATAGGAAAATTTAAATGTTGTCTGAGGAGATTAAAAATAAGAGTGAGGAACTGTAAATGACCATGAAACAACTGGTGGAGTTGGAAACCACTCTAAAAATTAATGAATCTCTTTTGATCAAAAAAGACGAAGAAATCCAACATTTGAGCAACTTGCTGCAATAAAAGGAGTATGACCTCGCTCAAGTTGCCACCTGCTAAGATGATATGATCCAGCTAGCCAGCGAAACATAAATCAACCTCAAAGATTAAATATAAAAGCTAGAGAAAGAAAAAGGGTAGTTGAAAGATAACCTGAAATTTTACCGGCAGCGATTGCATGATTAAGGCATCAGTTTGCAGATGGACGAAGCTACCTAAATCCAAAGCTACATTTAACAGAGATAACACAATTTCAACCTATAACTGTAAGAGGTCAACAAAAAATACTAGGAAATTATCAACAGCTATAACAACTAACTGGAATAATTGAAAGAACAGTTGATAAAGCTAAAAGCTATGAATGAGCTGAAAAGCAAAACAATCGAATAGAAAGAGTTGAAAGTTAGACAGGTAAAGAAGGAGCAGGAATAACACTGCTTACAATTTTAGGATATTGTCAATGAATATCATGGTGAGTTGGAAAACAAAGATAATGAAATATTGAACCTGAAAAGAAGTATCAGCTAGATGAGGTTAGAAGTGCGGGGTGATGCAGAAGTGGCTGTCGTTATTGAACGAGATTATAAAACCATAAAATTTTTGGAACAGCAACTGTTAATTTAAAGAAAGCACAAAAGCACCCTCTCAGCTCAACTAGTTCAATTGGATACCCTTGTGCATAATTTCATCAACTGTCCATCTTCTTAGGATGATGCTCACCTCATCGATCAACTCAACACCTAGCTCTAAAATAAATTATACTAAACCAATCAGCTCAAAAATCAACTAGCTGATAAAGAGCAGCAGTTGACTCTTTTGCTCTCCAACAAGACCGGTGATCTCATTGAGTCTGTACAGCTCTAGAACATCAAATTAAAAA
>Ga0100378_1006268_pt1 | contig 10768 bp, 14 predicted proteins | sample CryGeymeta201502_FD_81535 | JGI IMG/M metagenome (GOLD analysis project Ga0100378, IMG submission 81535) | Groundwater microbial communities from Crystal Geyser aquifers in Utah, USA - Crystal Geyser metaG 2015-02 | ecosystem: Environmental > Aquatic > Deep subsurface > Groundwater | place: USA...
GATATGACAAGCAAATTTGAAACTCAGATAAAAAATTTGAATAAATTAAATGAAGATTTAAATGAAAAGATATTGGAGTTTGAATCGAGTTTGTATAATAAAGAACAAATAATAGAAAATGAAAAAAGTAAAATTGAGGAGATAAATAAGAAATTCGTATCTGAAATATCAGAATATAAATCAAGTCTAGACAAACTTAAATCTAAATGTGAAATTGATAAGTAAATACATATAAAAATTTACATTAATATAAATATAATATAACATTGCCATTAACTTATTAGAAATAATCTAATCCAAGAATACAAAAATAAAGAGCTTGAATTCACTAATAAACTATCATCAATTGAGAATGAAAATGGTTCTTTAGAGAATAAACTTAAGATAGAAACTGAAAATTATAGAAACCACCTAACAAAATATGAAAACGATCTCGCGGTCGAAAAACAAACAAATGAATTTCAAGATTTACAATTGAAAGAATTAAAATCCCAATTAGAAGATCAAAAGAAAAATTATGAAAATTTGTTGATGAGTTTAGATAATAAATACTTAAACACTGGCGACAAGGATTACCAATTAAAAGTAGAAGAACTTAAAGAACTTTACGAAACAGATAAAAAGAAGCTAATTGAATCATTTAATAAATCAAAAGAGATATACCTTCAACAAGTAAAAATACTAATCATAATATTTTATTAGATTGACTCACTAACCGAAAAGAATAATGAACATGAGCATAAACTTCATTTCGAAAAAGCTGATTTAGAAAAGGAATTATTAGAAACAAAAATAAAACTTGATGAGACTAATACGGAGCTTATGAATATAATGAAGAAGAATAAAAACTTAAATGATTCTAGCCTGTATGAATTTAATATTAATTACATTTACTAATTATTCCATCATTTAATTAATCCATTTATATAGGATCTACAACGACGAAGTAATCAAAAAACAAAAGAAACAACTACAAGAAACGGAGGAAAGACTCGAAGACGAAAAACGGCTGCACGAACGCGAGCTCACTGACTTAAATAAAAATACAGAAGACACAATACTACAACTTAAATCCTTATTCGAAGCAGAGAAACTAAGACTAGAAGACAAAATAAAAGACGAACGAGAAAACATAAAAAATAAATATTTAGCAATGTTAGATGATCAAGCTAGTAAATTTAAATTAGAAGAAGAAAGAATCCTTGAAGAGAATGAAAATTTAGAAAATAACTTAAAAGACTTAGAAGAACTTTATGAGAATTATGTTTCGAAGTCAGAGCATGATATACAATTTTTAAATCAGAAAATTGATTCGTTAGAAAAAACATTGAAGGAGGCTAGGGAAAATTTTGCCAATAGTCAGAATCAAGCAAATTTGACGTTAGAGCAGACGATTGAAGGTCATAACAAAGAAAGAAAAGAACTCGTCAACAAAATAGAAAACTTACTTCACGAAAACCATAGTAAGGAAAAAGAACTATCAAACGCAATCCTAAAACGAGAACAATTAGAAAAAGCTCTCCAAGATAAAGAAATCGTATTAAATAAAAAATTCAAAGAATACGAAGATGATAAGAAAGACTTATGGAATAAGTTAGATAACTATAAAAATAAGTAAAATTACTAATAAAATAATATAACTTATATATAACTTACTAAACTTACTTAACTTACTCTAACTTACTTTATTTACACTACTTAAGGTATCAAGACGCTAATGATGAATTTATGATTAAAAAAATGGAATTTACAAGAGAGTCTGCCTTACTTAAGCAACAGATTGAGTTTCAAGATAAGAAAATAGAGGATCTGAATTTAATCATTGATGATAGTCAAAAGAAATACGAAGAGAGATTATGTAAGTTTATTAATAATTATTAACAACTATTAACTTGGAATTTATGACAATTTTACTCTTTTAATATTTATTGTTATCATATTTTATTTAACTTCTTAGTTTCATTACGATCCGAAGTAGAAAATGATTTACAAGAAAAACTTGACAGACTCAAAAAAGAACGTGATGATCTCGATCATAAATTATATTTAAAAAAGAAAGAACTCAAAGATTTAGAACAATCTTTTCTTAAACAGACATCCATAACTGAAAAGGAAAAAGCAATTTTAAATGAAAAGTTAATCAATACAGAATTAAGTAAAGCTGAAATGAAAGAAAATTACGAAAAGGAAATAGAATACCTAATGCAAACTGACAAAAATAACAAAGAACAAAGTTTAAAAGATGTTTCTAGTGTAAGTAAACGAGAAGAAAGTCTAAGAAAATCAATAGTTGAACTTGAACAAAGAATAAAAGAACTAACAGTAAAAGGTGAAAAGGATCAGATGCTCTGGGAAGGAAAATATAAGTTTTTAGAACAGCAACGTGATAATAGTAGAAAAGAGTTTACTGAGTCACAAAAGAAGTTTGAACAGATTTTAGAGTCACAACAGAGAAAGTTCCAAATTGAGAAAACTAAGTTTGAGGGTATACAGCAGCAGAATATAAAGAAAGTTGAAGATAAATACATTAAACAAATAAAAGAATCTCAAGAATCCGAACAACGATGCAGTTCCGAACTAATGCGAATCAATCGAGAACTCGAAAAAGAAGCTAAAAAAAATCTTCAAACAGATTTAAAAACAAAATCAGATCCAAGTATCTTATCCAAGAAGATATCTGAACTGTTAGAAATTCAAGAAAAATTAAAGTTAGAACTAGAAGAAACTAAAAAAGAAAAAGATCAGAAATTTTATGAATATCAAATGAGTTCAGAAAGAGAAAAAGATGCTTTAAAATTAAAAAATAGAGAAACAGAAAATAGATTAAAAGAAACCGAATCAAAAAAGAATAACTTTTACTTAGAACATGAAAAGGAAAAAGCTAGATGGTCAGTGGATAAAGAGCACTTAATTTCGAAAGAGACTGAGTTGAAGGAGACTGTTGATAGACTCGAAAAGAAAAACGAAAACCTCTTACGCGATAACGAAAAATTAAAAAACGAAAAAATCCTAAATCAAAGTAGAGGAAGCCACTCTGCTTCCAAAATGAACAGCAGTAATATGCACGGAGTAACAACTACAAACAGTGGATATTCCAACACAAATACTAATCTAAACAATAATACACTTGTAAATATAGGTAATATAGGTAATACTCCAAGTAAGAATAACAATAACGAAAATGATTTGAGTGGGTATTCTAATACAAGTGGTTATGATAAATATGAAAAGAACTATGAAAAGCCTAAAATATTTAGTCCTATGCATAATAATTCTAGTAAAGGTTTACAAAGTAAAAATACTAATATAAATCTTACTGCTGAGAATAAGATGGTAGAAAGAACAAATTCTTTTGTTGAGAATAATAATACGATTTATACTTCGAAAAATCACTCACAAAGGTATATGATAAATAAGAATCCTAAAGAACAGAAAGATCAGAAAGAAAAAAATGAAGACAAATATGACAAATATGACAAATATGACAAGTACGATAAATATGACAAATATGACAAATATGATGATAAGTAATTTGGTAGTTTTTCTTATTTTTATTGTTTAATTATTATTATCAAATATGTATTCAAATTATAAATATAATTAAATATAACCTAATAATTAAATTTACTAATTTTATTAATTTTATTAATTTTATTAACTAACTCATATTCAACAATAATTAAAATTAAACTAACCTAAAATAAAATAATAGTAATTTAACAAAAAAACTATGGAAATCGAAAAACAACATTACGGAAGCACTAACGACAATACCCAAACATCTTATATAGATAAACTATTAGGATTTAGTAACTTAAACATATCAGACGAGGAAAAAATAAGTTATTTAAAATACTTTAATACAAATATAAATGTAAGTAATTTAAGTAGATTATAATATATAAATATTCATACAATCTTATCTTCTTATAGAGTTTTTGTAAGGATAAAAAGATGAAAGATTATAGTTTAAACATAGAAGAAAAAATTAATAAACGGAGCGAAGTAGAAAATTTAGAAAAACAATCAGATAAGAATATTACTTACACAAATAACTCAAATAACTCACAAGTTCATTATGATGCTGTTTTAAAAGATAAGCTTACTCCGACTATTAATGCTTATTATTATTCACAAAGAGGTTATATCCAATCAGATAAAGAAGCAGCAAATTTAAAACAAATAAAAAATATAAATAACAATATGAATATGTTAGACGGAGAGAATAATGAAAAAAGAGAAGTAGGCTAATATATTAACTTTATAAATATAATAATAGGACTCAAATAATTCAGTAAATGATATGAAAATGGAAGATGACTTCAATAAATATGATTATTTACGAAAGAAGCGAAAGCCAGTAGTGCAAAAGATAAAAAAGTCAAAGAAAACGAAAAATATGTATAATATATTAACATTCATATACCTTTATCTTAACTAATATATACTTCTATTCCTAAATATATACTTAAAACTTTTAATAGGAATAATATGAAGAATAACGAAGAAGAAAATAAAGTATATAATTACATTAAAAACATATTAATTTTTTAATTATATTAGTTATATTGCACAATAAATTGTTTGAGTGGAAGAAAATACGATGAAGGAACTTTGATGATTCAATGCGATGGTAAGAAATATTTAATATTATCCTATATTCAAATTATATATATACAATAAATTATTAATTACTATTTATCATTATATTACCTAACTATAAAATACATAAACTTTAATTATACTAAATCACTCTTGTAGGACCTTGTGAAAATTGGTATCATCCAATTTGTGTTGGAATGAGTGTGGAATCAGCGAAGAATTTAGAAGATGGAAAAGATTGGACTTGTCCAAACTGTGTTGAAAATAATAATTAAATATATTGAATTCTATTAAAATTGAAACATTAATTTCTATGAATAACTTAATCGTCTTATATAATATTTCTAAACATAGTATTAAAAAATATGCTTATTTTAAAAAATGACATGACTTTCCTTTATGTTTATAATGTTAATATATTGAAAGTATATTATTGTATTGGTCTTATCGTAACAATTACTAATAATTAATAGACAAACTATTAAATATTAGTAAGAGTCAAATATTTCATTAATGTTAGTTATTACCTATATTAAATACATACTAAATACATACTAAATACACATTAATTACATATTAAATATTATAGTAAATTATAATAAACATAATATAAATATCAAAATCAATCTAAAATATTATATTATATATTATATAATTAAAATTATATTATAAATAGAAGTAGTCTATCAACGATCTTTTAAAAACAAAACACAATTACCAAAATACTAACCATATAAATAATAAACACTATTACTGAAAAACTCAGGTGAAATACCTGATATTTGAATACTAGTACTATAATCATCTATAATCCTTTTTCTCCTTATTCTTATAGTTTTTTTTACCTTTATCTTCTTTATCATTCAGTGTAAGTTCATCCAAGTCATAATCAATAAAATCTGTATTTGAGTTATGCTTCTTGCCATCTCTTACTTGATATTCGTTTCTATCTAGAGATAGTTGAGAGTATGCCTTCATAACTTTAGTTTTAGATATTTTATCACTTCCAGCTTTCTTCTCTGGTCTTCCGGTATCAAACCCAATACTTGTATTTATAATAGCCTTCCATTTGTTGATAAGCTTTTTGTCGTTCATTTTTTCTATATTTCTTAGCATGTTATTAATTAGCATCTCTTTGCTTGACTTCTTAGCAAGCTTTAAAGCGCTTTGTACTACATAGTTGCCGTAATTGTTTTTCATTAAATCTATTAAATATTAGTTGTTGTTATAAAAACTAAAATTACCTGTTACTAAGTCAACTTGACATATCTCTTCTATAAAATATTCTACTAGTTTCTAATTAAACCTTTATAAATTTTTAATTACATTTCCACCGAATTCAAAGCATTTCTCTAAGACATTGCTAGAATACTTCTGTTTGGAAAAAGTCTGTAAGTTCCCAAGGAAGATCTGGAATAAAGGCTCTGCAAACTCTTTTTTCCAAGTCTATTGTTATGTTATAAGTTATATTATTATATAGTTTATTACATCAATTCCCATTTGGAGTGCGTAGTTTCCATATGGATTTTGTACTAACACAATTGCGTTTACAATAAGTAGTCTATATGTAAGTTTAATTGTATCTGGATTCTTTGCGAAAATAATTACTTTTTTCACTACTCCTAGTCCATATGAATTGTTAGCAAGATTTAAGAAGTTTTCCAAAACAGTATCATAGTAAAACTTTAAGAAGCCTTCATCAAAGCAAGTAAATATTTTTTCAATTGCATGAACCCCGTGGATATCCTAATATTATATAAATAATCAATTATTAATATAATTACAAAACAAGTTTCAAGTAAATCTTTCTTAAAAGCATCTACAATTATTAAAGTTTCTTCCTTTGTTTTGATATTTTCAATTATTATTTGTAAAGGATAAGTTCCTACTTTAGTTCTTGCTATCATAGTACAGTAAGGTCTTAGAGCAATTAGAAATCTTATCCTATCTTCTGACTCCAGAGCGCAAAATAACTTAGGGCAGAAGTAGTTAGCATATTGGTCTGTGAGCATTTCAAAGATTTTGTTACCAACCTAAATGGAATTTTAAATATATATTATAATATTATAAGTAATATAATGTAATAATAAATACCTCAAAAAATATTTTTGAAATAATATGCTTAGGAGTTTTAGTTAGACACTTTTGTAGTATTCTACTTCCATTTTGAGACATTAATAGACGAAAGAAATGACCTTGCATTTGATAGAAATTACTCTCTGTTATTTCTTCGGACATGTTAATATAATTATCAAGCAAATCATCAATCTCAATTCTCATTGGCGCTATATATTATTAAGTAAAATACTTTCTGCTGTATTCTTTTTTAGATTGCTTCGATTGCTCTTCATGCCTTTATCTTCGTTTGAGATGTATAGAGCTTTAGCAGTTCCTCCATAATTACTAAATAATTAATTAATTTCTATTTAAATACCCTCCTGAATTTCTGAAATTAGACATATTAGAGTTATTACTATCATATTCATTTGTATTCTGTGTATTTTGTGTATTTATATTATAATAATATTTCCCACTGTCGAAGTTAGTAGTTGCCTTAGAAACAGTTGTTCGAAATGGAGGGTTTCCATAAAACCCTGGAAATTGCTGGTCATTTGGATTAATATATGACATATTTTTATTTAAATTTAGTATATTGTTATACTTCATACTATTTGGATTACCAGGATATTGAAACAAATTTGGATCCATTTTTATATTATTATTAGGAAATTCTGTAAAATTCCTTCTATCTAATCTGTTATTAGGATTATTTATTTGAAATGGCTTAGCATTTAAATCAAGCATTAGATTATTATCTTCTCTGATATTAAATTTATTTTCTCTTATTGGTTCTTTAATTGTATTAGACTTACTATCTTTAAAGTGTTGATTAATATTTAGAGAATTTCTCTGAATATCGTTATTAGTATTTGAACTATAGAAAGATTCTTCATTTTCTTCATCTTCTTCTTTTAGAATTCCATCAATCATGAGCTCTATATTTTCTATATTATCATCTTGGTTTTTAGTTTCTTTTCTTTTATGAGTGTTGTCATTATCTCGCTCATCTGGATTCATTTTTTAATAATATATAATTATATTTTTATTTTATAATTTTATAATGTAAATTATAGTAGAAATATAATGTATGAGTTTTTAATTATAATTGATAGATTTTTTCAAATATATTTATATGCTGATAATATTTTAATATTTCAATAAAATAAATGAATTTGATTTTATATTATATTTATGTTAAAAAATATTAAGAAGTAATGAATTTAAAGTTTGATTTAGTTATACTATAGTTATTATATTGGCACCACTAATTGCGATTAATACATTTCGTCCATTAATTCTAATACTATTTAATACTGTTATACCTCCAGGCTTACATTTATAAAACATATTATTTGATTTATATTTAGCATGTTTATGACCTCCAGCATATATTTTATATTTAATTGTGCTATTTATTTGACTTATTTGACTCTTGTCTTTTTCATCTATCACAACTTTCTTATCATTTGAATCCTGATTAGGATTAACTAGTTCATCTAGATCCCAATATTTTATTATTGGGTCTCTTCCTCCAGCACTTAATAAAATCATTCTTCCATTATATTCATACAAATATAGACAATAAATTGTATTAACAGGGGCATCTTTGATTGAATTTACTGGTACTAATTGGATAACTTCATTTGTGTCATTTTGTTTGTTAGATTTAGAGTTAGAGTTAGAGTTGTCTAGATATAGCTGATCAATATTCCATATGTTTATAGTACAATCATTCCCAGATGTTGCTAAATAAACTGAGTTTGAGTAGTTAAATAATTCTATTGTTAAAACTAAGTTTGTATGTCCCACTAGAACTAATTTTGGCTTTTCGATGTTATTTATTTCTATAATATTAATATTATTGTTTTCTGTTATATGAGAAGTTAATATATAATCATTTGTGTTGACTATAATGCACTTTAAACATGTTGACTCTTTAATCTTTCCAACAACTATTGGTTTATTTATATTATCTAAACTTAACTTAATTAGCTTCAGTTCAGAACTTAAAGCCAGAATATTGTATTTACTTTTAAGGCTCAAGTTTTTAAGCTTTAAAAAAGGCTTATCAAATTTGTTAGATTGCGTTACAAACTTTTGTGGATTTTCTATATCCCATACCGTTATTAAATTATTAGTATCAGAAGTTACTAAATACTCGTTATTTTTATGAAGAACAGATAGTATATCAAATATATTAGAATGTGCTTCTATTACTGCTATAATTTTCGAAGGCATATCAATTCTATATATGCTTACTTTTGTATCGTTAATTACTGCAATTACTTGTATTTCTTTGTAGTTCATCGTTAAAACCTTAAAAACTTTCCCTTTAGGTAAAAGAATATCTGCAACACCAAATGTCTCTCTTGATTTATTAAAAAACTTAATGATTAATTTATATAGCTTGTTTATTTTAATTCTTTTTAATTGGAAAAATGTATATTGAGGCTTAATTAATCTGAGAAGGATGTTTAGACTCTTATTTTTAAATCTTGTGAAATTTATTTTATGTTTCTTATCTTCATTCATTTGCATTTATAAATATTTATAATTATAATATTATTTATTATTCATTATCTGTATGATGATTTTTGCTAAGAAATTATATTTGTTTTAATATTACTTACTATATTTAGTTTAAAGAATATATTTCAAGATATATTTTATATCTATTTTACTTATTGTTTAATATTGTTTGAATCAAATGTTATTTATTTATAATTCACAACTAATAAAAATATGAAAGCCAAATTCAATAATCTTTAACTTATACTTAATTACTCTTATACTTGTATTCAATATTAAACATATAAAAGTTTATTGCAATTTACCCTTTTCATTTATTAATAATATAGTAATATAAACAATTATTTATATTATTATTTTCTCTATAAATAAATAAAAACAGCTAATATGAAGATAGTAGTTAAAAATTATCAAAATACATATATAGGGAATTTCAATAGTTATAATTTCTATGTTTCTCCTGAAACTTTAGTTTCTGATCTAAAAAAACAAATTTACGAAAGATTAAGAATAGATCCTTCTCAACAAAGACTAACTGTTAAAATGGTTGACATAGAAGTAATTACAAATTATTAAATATTGAATACATTAACATATTTTTTAAACATTCAAATAATCTAAATCACATTATAGGTTATAATGACAGAGGATTGGCCTCTTTCATTTTTTAATATTAAAGACGGAACTAACATAAATTTAGAATTTATTCAAATAATAGAAAAAAAAGATAAAAAGAAGAAAACAGCTGATTCAACTAAAAAATATTTAAGATCCTTAGGAATTTATGAAATCGAAGAATCACCCGAAAATGAAAATTTAAAAGAATTTTATGCTAATTTAAAGTGTAATAAAAACAAACAATTAGATTTAATAAAAGACCCAGGTGCATCCTTTTCCGCAGAAGAACTGAAAGAAGTCTTAATTCAGGTAATTAAAAAATTAAAAATAATATGTTTATGTAATGATTATGAATAATAATATGTTATTATCTCATATTATTAGGCTATTATTCTTAACTTAAATTTAAATTTTTAAAAGGCGGTAAAAAATAATAATCTCAGACAGATCAAAGAATTAATAGCAAATGAAGTCGACCCAGGAATAAACCTACTTGGCTACAGCGGCTGGAATGCTCTACATAACGCATGCTATCTAGGCTATCAAGAAATTGTTATTGAACTCCTTAATGCAGGTGCTAACATTAACGCAAAAAGTCAAGACAATTTTTGGGCGCCTTTACATTTAGCATCTCATAAAGGTCATACAGAAGGTAAGTAATTTAGTTGATTAATATACTATTAGTCGTTAAGATTTTATTAAACTTTTTTAATGATAAATCAACACTTGGAAGTGAAGGAAACTTTAAATCAACATTAAAATTCTCTAATATTGATATAAACTTAATTGCTGGTGGGAATGGAACAGCATTACACTGTGCTTGTAAGAAGAATAATTTGAAAGTTGTATCATTATTGTTGCTTCATAAGGCTGATTATACGTAATTTAAATAGTGTTTTAATTTACATTTGTTATAATTAGAATTAAAGATGGAAATGGAGTCTTTTGCTATAATCTA
>Ga0100378_1006270_pt1 | contig 10767 bp, 9 predicted proteins | sample CryGeymeta201502_FD_81535 | JGI IMG/M metagenome (GOLD analysis project Ga0100378, IMG submission 81535) | Groundwater microbial communities from Crystal Geyser aquifers in Utah, USA - Crystal Geyser metaG 2015-02 | ecosystem: Environmental > Aquatic > Deep subsurface > Groundwater | place: USA...
CTTTAGTTTCTTGATTATCGCATACGAACCTTTCTTTTTCTCTCAACAGCATCATACTTATCTGGCAGCTTATCTGCCATGTAAATATCAGGAGCGAATATGTTTTCAGCTTGGTGGTAAGGATTTGTCTCATTGTTTGGCAATAGCTCTAGCTGACTTTGCTCCCTTACTTCTAAACTCTTATTTACCACTTGATTTATTGCAGAGTCCTTTGAGCTGGTCATCATTATGATGAAAGTTATTAGCGTCAGAAGTAGACTACCAAAAGACAACCCGACCAATAAAAAGATAGTATCGTAGCTGAAGGTAAAGGAACAAGAATATATTTGAGCCTTGGATAATTCGATCAGAAATGAAAGAGAATATCCACAAGGCACCACCAGAGCCACTATTGACAGACTCAACAAGATTTATATGGTTCTTTTGACCAAAGCAGAACTATTGTGCTTTTTTAGCTGAACGAAAATGTACACTATCAACAGTAAGCCTTGAAAAGCAGCCGCAATAGAAGTTGTGATGAAAACTGCAATGCCTAGTCCTTCGTTCGAATACTTGAGCAGGAAATAACTCTGACTGCAAGAGTTGATAAAGTAAGGAACACTAATGAATTTTCCTGCTCCTTTGACAACCCAAAATGCTAGGCAGGTTACTGAACAGCCGCAGCCTAATAAAATGAGTATAATTGCTGCAATATTTTTACATGAGTTGAAGGCAGCATTCTTATTGAAGGAGCTATCTCCTGAGGAGTTCATTAGTATTAATAAACTATTAGCAAATACATTCAATAATCACTCTATCAACTTTTCGAGCTTTGACTGCTCTTCTTGCACCATCAATCGCAAGCTTTCCATTCCCTGTTGGTTGAGTTGAAGAACCTGGCACAGTGATTCAATCACACTTTCAACATCTCGTTTCATGGCGATCACTCTCTCATGTTTTTCTTCTGTACTTTCCCCGACACGCTCAAATTTGCCCATTTACTCATTGATTTTTTTTGCCTCTTCAAGACAGTTGGCTTTGAGTTGCTTCATTTTGTAAATTTAGTTTGTTTACTCGACCTCCTGAACATCTTTTAGCATTTGCAGGAAATTCTGGCTGTATTTTGTAATTTTTTATTTCTTTTCGGAGCTAGTTTAAAAGATAGGATCCTATATAGCATACTTTTTTACCGCCATTCTTTTTAGTTTATCTAAAAAGCTCTCAAGAAATATCCTTGAAGTTTCCAATTGCTTGAATACTTCAATGATTCTTTAGGCCATCTTGGGAAGCACACTGATAGGCCTGTGTAAATGATATGGCTACTATGAGTATAACTAGAAGAAGTAGAAAATGCGAGTCGCGAAATGTCTCAGGAATCTCTTATTCTTGTCCATCAAGATGACTCCTGACATAGTTTCCAGGATGTTCACTTTGAGATCAATCGGTATCAAATCCTCCCTATCGGTAAAGTAGGTATCAAAGCACTTAGCCAACTCAACGGCCTCAAATGAAGTGTTGAGAATAATAGCTTGTGCCACTTTCTGAGTCTAAGAGGGACAGCTGGCATCTCTGAGTTGATTGATTATAGCTTTGATGGCGGTATCGCCTGATGACTTATTCATAGTTATCTAATTTAATACTATAGCGAGGAGACAATCTGGAAATTCATTTTTTTAAGTCACCCGAAAATTGTTCTAATCATTGAAGATGTGAATATACTCTTTTGTAAAAGAGGTAATTATAATCTGAGCAATTCTAACAGCAACGGTTGTAGGCTACGAACCCTTCTCTTCAAGAAGAGGCACCAATATAGCATGTATATTTCATTCACAGTCCAAGGATTTATGGACATCAGCTTTTCTAAAAAATATTTTTTTGTCGACTGAAACCGGTTGTTCTTGATAAATTGAGTGTTTGTGTAGTCGAATATCATAATTTGTTTATAATTGCCATGGAAAATACCCAAATCGAAGGCAAACTGATCTCGCTAGCTACCTTCTATGCTGATAGTATCTCTGAAGCAGCCTTCCCTGACGTCATGCCTCTCAATCAACTAGTTGAGTCGAATACAATGGGTGAGAGCGGTTCTTGCAGAAAAGGAAATGGAGTCAGCTGGAATTTCAAGGAAAATACTGCATATATTGCCTTTCTAAAAGAAAATGAATAGATGTTTTCTTTGCCGGTCGGAGAAAGGAAAAGGCTAGGTGTTCACAAAAAGATGGAATAATTCATCAAGACGAGAAACTCGCTCCAATGTCGCAGTCATCACCAAAAAATGCTGACCAGATACAAGAGTATTCCCCGAATCATCAAAGAGCTGGAGAAAGAACTTTTGTCATGTATCAAACTTGAGGATAAAATCGAGATCGATAACTCAAGAGAATTGATCGACTACTCCAGCTACCTGTACTTTGAGGATGTATCGATCTGGAATTAAGCTATTAAGGGTGAAAGCGAGGACCTCTCAATGATTACTTTCAATTTTTGACTTCAATAATTTTCGGTTGTATAATTTGAATAAGATATCTTTGCCTCCATCTTGGATTATCGATAGAGGACTAAAACGGTGACAGAGGTTCAATATTATCACTGAATCACAATTATTTATATTTCTAGTCAACATAACTATCCCATTAGCAAGCCTTCACAAATTTGGCACCGATTGCTCCTACCGGGCATTTTTCTTGATAAACTTAAGACTACAGATGTATATTTGAAGAATATTGGGCCAACTGATATTCGAAAGATAGCGGCAACCTTTCTATCTGATACTATTCATCGCTATATTTAACAATCCATACATAGTTCTAATTTTTAAATACTGTCCCATTGAGCACAAGACAATTAGAGACAACCTTCGCAGCTAATCTTGTTGCTCCCTATCTAACTACGACATTTACTTAAGTCTAATATTTATAGCTTGCTCCATTGAGCCTTGCTTAAATGTCTACACCCCTAATTTCCCACTTTGTTTTTATCTTCGTTAGCAAATAGAGACATAAATAGAGCTCACGAAGGTTCTTCCATTCGGCTCTCGATAGCATCTTGGCTCCTTTACATCCTATCGTGTTGTTATCTACATATTGACCTGTATACATAGATTTATTTTTTCTAGATTGTGCCAATTAGCCCTTGAGAGGTGAAGACAAGATCTATCTCCTAAATTGTTGCTGTCTATGGTAATTTCCATCTTACATAAGTTCAGTATTAAAATGGCTTCTTCGTGACTGTCTCTTTAGTTCTCATCTATTTCCTTCACGATTGACGGCAGGTCGTCATCCGAGAGATGATAGCGATCTTAGTCAGTAATAACATACAAAGGGAGTATATATGATTGAAAGGTTGACTACCTTAACTCCGGTACTTTCCTCTGACAAGAGTACGGGTGTTTATTTTCCTTTACATTTTTGATAATATAAGCAACATCGCATAGAAAGGTCCAAAGAGGCTTCAAAAATTGTGTTAAATATTTTCTCTTACAAGGATATTCTTCAGATATCTAAAAAATTTCTATGCCCTTGAATGATTGTATTTGAATAATATCTTTTGAAAAAGAATGAATAAAAATAACAAAATTGAACAATTAGGATCTCAAACAAGCTAATTAATTGTAAGTTGATAAGTCTAAAATGCAGCAGTTCATTCCTTTCGGATTTAATGAATAAAACAGTCTGAAACAGTCTGATAAAATATAATTCCCAAAGACCTGTTATAGTCAGAACAGACTATATTTATCATGTTTGATCAACCTTGATTACCAATATTTTTAAAAGGAGTGACAACTAAATTATTAGGCTCGTAATAGACGAATAACTTCAATTTAATTGCGAAAATCAAACTCAAACAGAATATAAAATAACACCCTTTACCACAATCTTTTCTGACAAAAAAATAATTATGCCTCTTTAAGTCGGTCATCCTGCAAGCATTCAAACCAAACCTTCATTGTTGCATGAAAGATCAAATTCTCAGTTGAGTTTGGCACATTCTTCCTATGAGTTGATAGTTTTTATATCTTAATATCAACGAAAAAAGTACGCGCTAGTCTACACTTAGATGAAAAATGATCAGCTTGAGTTTCCGAAGCTTCGGAGCAGTCAGATCAACTATTCTGTTCCTTTTGGAACTTTTTAAAGCAGTTTTAGGAATTCCAACCAAAAAACTTAAAAAACAACTTCAATGTATTCCTATTTTTGATAAAGGATAACTGTAAGGGAACCCAAAAGACAATCAAAAAAAAAGAAAAACAGAACAATTCCAGTCACAGAATAGTAAAAAAGCAGAGAAGCGTCAGAAATGATTTTAAGTTGTTCATAGGGTATGGTATGCTTAAGCTAGAGAAGCACGCACAATAATAAATTTCACCTTTTCTTCGAAAGAAATTCAATATTACTCATCGCTGCGCCTGCATCTCTAGTGAAAGGGATTGCAACGAATATCATTGCCCCTGCTACATCACTGATAATGAGCTTTGCGTTGAGGGCGAATGTTGCTTACTATGTGTACACAATAAAAATTCTTTCTTTCGATAGAAAAAAGGTTGGAAATCGAGCGAAGAAGAAAAACTATCTGTCAGCGAGCCAACCAGGAAAATCCAAGAACTTGTAAAGAAAGTTCCCGTTAAGAGCCTGTACTACTACAAAAAGGTCCACCCGAAGGAATCATGGCTAAAATAGATACGTTCCTGCACTTGCAAACGCTCTCAATGTCAAAGCAATTATTGTATGTGTTTCTATAGTAAACAAAAATGTGGGCATTTTTGTACTTGCAAAGGATGTAACAATTAAGCTTAGCATTTACTCAATTAGGAGATGGAGCTAAAGCTTCTTTGGCAAAAATATATGACTTAACAACGCCAAGGTTCGGTAGATTTTGAACCTCTTGATGAAAGCATTGATCAGTTTTTCCAGGAAATGGATCTGAGTGAGAAGATCGAAATATAAATGATGGAGTTTGAGCCCCCAAACTTCTAGAGAATGTGGATATATGGCGAGTGACAGTTGATAATTCTTAACCTAATTAAAGTTATAAGCCAGCCCTCCTCACCAAGATGCTACTTATCAATCTTTTTCGCCTAACTCAACGATCAAGCTAAACCCTTCTAAGACCCTCAGAATCAAAAAAAGGTTCTTTAATTTTTTTAAGAGTTGAGGCTTTTGATTATTCTGTTTTCATACAATAATATATGAGTCACATATCAACTCCAACATCGTCAAAACATGGAGGCTAAAATTCCATACTCTAATTAAACTCTTCTTGGCAGAAATCATCTTCCAGGAACTGAGCTATATCGTCCTATATCAGCTGTTGAACTTATTCCTTGTGATTGTTTTTCATGTATTACTGCCACAATTATTTCAAGGACTTTTCCATGAGTTCCTCAGGGCCCTCTTTGTTGAGACAGTCTTCACATGTGCAAAATTCTCCACATCTTCCTCCCTGCTGGAAACATATACAATAGTTCTTCTGGCACTGAGATTTTTTGCAAGTGCAAAAGACAAGTTTCCTGAGCCAGGATAGCTTCGGGTAAACCCTTCTAAAATAGTACATATTTTTGCAGTTGCTTTTCCTGATTGTGTCAAGGACCTTGATGACCGTTTCTTTTGGCTGGATGATTTTTTAAGGAATCATACTCCACCCCTTGACTGTCTTGAAGTAATTATTTTTGTTCTATACACATTCAGGGCAGCATTCTCCAATAACACAGATTTCATTCTGAGTTAGGAAGCATTAGCAATGAAAGTTTTTGCATTATCTTTCGTCCCAGTGGCAGCTGCATTCATGCTTGAGTAAGTACTTAGCCTTCATCTTCGACTATTTCTTGTTGCTCTTATCCTCTTCTTTCTATAAGTCAACTTTTCTGACCAATAAAAGTGGCTATGACTCAAATCGATTGATTTTATTAATAGAGTAAGCCATAAAACTTCCCCCTTGATATTTTTCATTTTATTTTATCTTTGAGGAAGAACTGAATATAGCCAGGTTTACAAAAATGGAGAATGAGAGTCTTCTTAGTTTGAAGCTTCTTTGATGCTTTGAGAAAATGAGTCACCCCAGGAGTAATTACTGTTTGATTTTCTGACGCGTTTCTTTGATATTTTTCGGCTGGGTTTCATTCTCTATATGAGATATATCAGTACTTCTCCTTTATAGATTAAAAGTAATTAATACGATTTTAAAAAAATATCGAAGGTAATAAACATTGAACTACAAGTGGCTAAACCATCTTAAAAAGAGTCATAGTCAACAATCAGTACAGTTGAATATCCTTTAAGAGCCTATTACAAAAGTTCCTTTTCAAGATATATCAAAGAAATAAGGAATATGATTCAAGCAGCAATAATAATGATATGCTATGAATGAAAAAAATATCATGATTGATGATCGTTTAAGCTATATTTTTGATAAAATATAGCCCTATTGATTATCTTTATTATTATCAGCGCCCTATGCTGACTGCCGCCATGAAGGCTAAAAATACAACTCCAACTCTGTGGAAAAGTCCTCCGAAGGCGATCGCACCCTACCAAAACAGTCCCAACGATTCGGCCAAGAAATCTAGCACATCAACCTACATTTCAGATAGATCAAGTAGTGCCAAGAGAATCTTTGTGCCCCGAAGTCCTCAATTAGATCACTTTATCAATCAGCATCGACACAGATCTGCTCAAAAAATACCTCTTTCTTCAAGATTTCTACAATCACTCCGAACGAATGCCATAGATGAACACCAAAAAGTTCCTCCAAAAAAAGAAAGAGTATAGTTTTTGAAAGAGATCTTGAACCAAGACTACTATGACGGCAGTCTTGAGGTTCCAAAATAGCAAATAATGAATATTGCAACTCTAGTAAGGCAACCATCATCAACCCCTTTCTTCAACAAAAAAATCAACCAGGCTCCTAAAGTAGATGAATACGGTTATCCAATGCCCCACAGGCAGATTTAAAATGGTTGCAAGCAGTCAAGCGAAAAGTTGATAGACTCAAGAAAGGGTCGATGGAATACTCCATCTCGCAGAATGAAGAGTCCAAAAACCATAGCTGTTCATAAGATAATGTCCCCAAGGATGAAGGTTTTGAGCAAAGCGAGTAGCCTCAAAACCCTTGAGTATACATTTGGGATAAACTGAAGATATTCTTTAATAATTCATTTGGTTTAACTTGTCACTACAAACGCTTTGGTCATATGATTTAAAACGCATAGCTAATCGAAATATAGATAGTTATGATGCTGAATGTATTGTGATAAATATAGTGCATGATAAAGCACATAGTAGGATCACGTTTAGATCTTGATACCCTGTAAACTACTCGTATACTCTCAATCTCCTTTTTTGTAAATACACGGACCTCTGTGGCAGATATCAAAAGCGAAGTGATTGGGCGGGTGCATAAAGCCAAGGGTTTTGTGGATAGAAGGTCAGGCGAGAAAAAGTAAGATCAGTATTAATCTAATAAAATATAATCAAATGATATTACACTCCCCATCAGAATATAAAGTTAATTAGTAAAATTCCCTGTAAATAACTATAGTTGCCCAAGAAGAACAGTTAATATGAACAGACTCCAGGAGTAGCTGAGACAAGCTATATCATCAAGGAGGTGGTTAAAAGAAAAATTATGATTGTTATATTCAAGATGTGTTTTTTATTTTGATTGATATTCAATTTAAAAATTCAACATGAGCAACCCAGAAACGGAAATCAGGACATTTGCCCCGAATTACCTTGTGAACCTCCAACGTCCTCCTGTCAGCATGGAGTAGGCTTACTCTAATCCTCAAAAATTAAAAAAGGAATACACATACGTCAAAGGTCCCGAATCTCACTTGCTTAGGAGGAAGATGATCCTTCGAGATCACCCCTAAATAAGCACATTGCTGAAAGATGCTGATGACCAGACTTACACCATCCTTCTAGGCCTTGTTGTCTCCTGCCTGAACATCCTTTTCGGGTACTATCTCATGGTAAGCATCTATTGATCTAGGATAAACCTCTATGGTTTGTGCTTTTGAACGCATACCTCTTTGGTGCTGTCATCAACCATACCCTTCAGATCTGCATTCATGACTTGACACACCATCCGACATCCATCAATAAAATTTGGGCAATACTTTTCAACATACCTTCAGGAATTCCCAGTGCTATGAGTTTCGGAAGGTACCACGCTGATCATCATAACTTCCTGAACTAGTAAGACAAAGATACCGACCTACCGCTAGCATTCGAGTCAAAATGGTCCCTCCAACACTGGTGGTACAAATACGTCTACTATGCTTTCTTGTACGTCTACTACACCCTCCGACCTATCTTTTTCGTGGGTAATATGACCATGGGCAAGGATGAGATCTTCAACTTCATCTTCATCTTCTTCACAGACTATCTCATGTACCGCTATTTCGGTCTCTATGCGCTCATCTATGCAGTATTTGCTGGATTGAATGCTGTTGGACCACACCCGATTGCTGCTCACATGATCTCTGAACATTGTGAGTTTATCGAGGGAGTTTAGACGAACGATTATATCGGCTGGGTCAATTATATCAGTTTGAACTCAGGGTATCATGTCGAGCATCATGATTTCCCCACATGTCCGTGGTGGCTGCTCCCCAAAGTACGAAAGATGGCTCCCGAGTACTACGAATACCTCCCTTGCCACACAAGCTATTTCAAGGTTCTGAAGACCTTCCTTTTCAAAGAAAATTACAACCTGTACAATCGAACAATTCGTGTTCCTGAGAAAGTCAAACAATGATCTTTGTTCATTATGCTCCTAATTTTTAGATTGGGGCTTTCCGAATAGACTACATATATAATCAAGGATAAACTAATGACAAATTTGATTGAGGTGACATATTGTCCAGTCAGTTTTTCAGCTTGAGTATTCATCTTTTCGACAAGTGGTGTTTCATTTTCCCTGATATACTCTCATTAAATTTTACACAACAATAAGAAAAGCTCCTAAACTCAACACAGACAACCTTAAAACAACCACAATGTTGTTGCGATTAAGTCTTGATCTTTACTAAATGAATGTCAAAGCCCTATATGAAGTAGCAAAGAGAAAAGACTCAAGGATATTCATGGTGAACCGTTATTGTTGATCATATCATTAATATGGCACAAAAGCTATATTTTTTCTTTGCATTTGGTCTATTAAGAACATGTGAGTATCCCCACTAAACAGGTATAATTTTACATAAGGCGGTGAGGGAAATATGAGAAAATCGAAGTACAAAATATCAAAGTCAATAAATACAAAAGCTATGAGCTTTTGACAATGAGAAGTAGCACTTTCAGAAGTGGATCGAAGGGCCTTCAATAATCGCTATGCATTGTACATTTATGATTGTTTTATTCAAAGCAAATGTCAAACAACAAAACTAATGTACATTTTCTAGTAATCTCATCACAAATTAGGAGCTATCACTTTGTACTCTGTTCGTCCATTTTTGGAATTGACCTTTTCATTTCCTCCAACTGACTTATAAGTCGATTGATGTCATCTAATTTTTCTTGATAGCTTTTATTTAAAAAATCTTCATTCTTGGTCATCTTCCCCTGAACTTCGAATTTTTGTTGTTCGTCTATCAAAAAGTTCTTTTCCGATTGTAGTATGTTTTATTTAACCTCGATTTCTTATTGCTTGATGCTATGTTAATCAACAAATACGCAAAAGAATCTCCGCAATTATGGTTAGAGCTTGTTTTTTGGCTGGGGCTTACCACAATGTTTCCGGTAGAACATACAATCTCTACTGTTGGTCTTATAACACTTCTTTCTCGATCAACGCATATAGGGCATTGATATTCAATGTATGAGGCAGTTTCCTCAGCCAAAAAGTTGGTCTTGGCATTCTCGAAGTTAAACTGATAGGACGGATGCTCCTTCTTATGGAAGAAGACGATTGTTTTGGCAGTCAGGTAATTGACTCCGGCCTCCGCGGCAGCCTACATCATGAAATAGTTACCTTCTTCAGAGAAAGGTGGCGTTGATGAAACAGGGTGAGCAGGTGGAACTTCTTCTGTTGGTTGATCTTATTGTATTTTTGACTTTTGTCGCTTTTTTTGATGCCTGGCATGAGCGTGGACTATCTGCAGTAACTTTGAAATAATAATGATTAATTTAAGAGTTGCATATGCCATTAATTTAATATGGGAGCTGTTACTTTATATTGTTTCTCATCAAAAAAGTAGAGCCAACAACATATCATCTCTCAAATTAAACAGTAGTTCTCTCTTCATAATAATTTTTGCCTCCTTGGCAGGTAATTTCGATGTTTGAGCAATATTTGAGTTGCCAAGATTTTGAGGCCAAATCGATTAAAAAAATAAATATAGGATCACTAGGGAGAGAATTCATAATTTTAGACATTAGTAAACTCTGCACTACTTCGACTAAAAAAATTAAAAGAAGCCTGGGCAGTTTACTATTTCTCAGGACTTACGATTCTTTCTCTTTTGGTCATCCGGCTTACCTTCCACTTGCTGTCTTTACCAGCCTCATGAAGATTGATCTTGATCTCTCCAGTATCAGGATTTATTTCTTATTGTTCTACTTTGATCTATGACTCAGGATCTGGGATGCCTTTAAGCCGATTGATTTCTTTTTGTAATTCCTTGTTTTACTTGAACAGTTTCCGATTCTCAGCCTCAAGAATAATCATAGCCTTGTTGAAGTCTACAGTGATGTTGGTTAGCATTTCGTTTGAATCCTTCACTTTATTTATCTTTTCCTCTTGTTTTTTCATTTACTAACTATTTTCTTCAAGCTGAGATTTGGAACACTC
>Ga0100378_1006278_pt1 | contig 10762 bp, 5 predicted proteins | sample CryGeymeta201502_FD_81535 | JGI IMG/M metagenome (GOLD analysis project Ga0100378, IMG submission 81535) | Groundwater microbial communities from Crystal Geyser aquifers in Utah, USA - Crystal Geyser metaG 2015-02 | ecosystem: Environmental > Aquatic > Deep subsurface > Groundwater | place: USA...
AGAATGGACCGGTGTGCAGAAACGTGTCATCTATAATTGTTTTGGGCTCGTTTGCATTATTTATTTAAATACGCTCTTAAAGACATCCCCGGCATTGGGTCCACTTTTCCGCCGAGTGGCAAAGAAATTGGCAACACTGGCCTCAAAATCTTCCGGACCAACCGCAGCCGCTTCGTTGGTGTTGGTGCTAATTGTCATGCCAGCACGAATGTTCGCACTCACGCGTCGTACTGCGCGAATCGCCGCTTCGTTCACTATAAATTCGAGTTCGGCACCGCTCAATCCATCCGTTACAGCTGCGACGGCACTCAGATCGACCTTGCCATCTTTTCTCGTACCCAACGAATTGGAACGATCCGAATCAATTCCCGATCCTTCTTTAAAACCTGGTAACTTTGAAGCGTGAACACGAAGAATGTTTTCACGACCTCTGGCATTGGGAAGCGTTAGTGTGACGATACGATCGAAGCGTCCTGGTCGTACCAGTGCCGGGTCCAGTACTTCCTTGCGATTGGTGGCAGCCAAAACGCAAATTCGTCGAGTGCTGTCGAGGCCGTCCATGCAACTCAGTAGTTGGTTCAGTGTTTGTTCGGCTTCATCGTTGGCGCGACTGGCTAGACCACCACCGTTGAAAACATTGTTACCGCTATCCCGGGCTTTGCCCAGTGTATCCAGTTCATCGATAAAGATAATGCAGGGTGCCAATTTCGTAGCCCTTTCGAACATGCGACGTACCCGTCCAGCACCTCGACCAACGTACATTTCTACAAAGTCACTTCCGGAACAGTAGAGGAGTGGCACTCCCGCAGTAGCTGCAGTTGCTCTCGCCAGCATGGTCTAATTTTTGTAGTTGCAGTAGTTGTTGTTGTTATTGAAATTTGTACGTACCATGGTGGTGGTTGCAGCAGTAAGTAGTGTTCATAATGTTGAGTCAAGTATCGGAAAACAATCAATCGAGAAAGAATGCAGAAGGAAAACAATCACGGCATTCCCGTCGCTAAAAGAACTACACGTACCTTTCCCGTACCGGGAGGACCTTCCAATAACAGTCCAGTTGGTGCTCGAGCTCCTAAAATGGCATACTTTTCAGGATTCCGTAACGTATCGACCAATTCCATGACTTCGTTCTTGGCATTATCAATGCCCTGAATATCGGTAAAACTTGCCAAAGGACGATCGTTATTTTTGTTGGAAGAATCTTGCAATAATTTTCCAGGAACATCTGATCCTCCACCAGGTCCACCACCACCACCTCCTCCTGCACCGCGCATCGTTTGGTACATGCGCCACAAAAATAATCCGTACAGTGCAAAAAGCATCGATCGAAAGGCATAAATAGCAATGGTACTTTTAGAAGTGGCCGATGCTGCTGTAAAATCCATGTGATGCTGTCGCAAGTATTGCAATGTTTCTGGTGGAGCTGGTACCTTCCGAGTATAGGCCATGACATACTTTTTGGAAGGAGGAGAAGAGTTGTCGTCCAATTTGGACAAACGAAACGAAATCCGATCAGGAGCAATTTTAATCTTGTCGAGTGTTGGAACATCTTTTTGTTTGTTCTTGTTGGCAATGCCAGTAAGTCCTCCCTGTTGCTCTTGTTGTTGTTGCTGCTGCTGTTTCTGTTGTTCTACTAAATCCATAAAACTCGAATAGGTAATTTCAATAGGACGTCTGGGATTCACAACGGGAAAATCAGAGGACAGTGCAGCTGTTCTTTGTTGAATGTAAGTGGATCGTCCCAACATGCTCATAAATATAACCACGAGGAGCACGTAGGCAGTAACAATACGTTTTCCTCTCTTGGATAGTCTGGAATAATTGCGACGAATTTTGGATTGAAATTGAACCCAAGAACGTACCGATCCACCCAAAAGAGATTTAATTCTTTGAATTGCACCATTGTTGTTCTTTTGATTTTGATTTTGATGTTGATTTTCAGAGCTTGAACTGCTTCTTCTGCTGCTGCTGATGTTGGCAGTGGTGACTCTGTTGCTCCAATTGAATCGGTTCTGCCTGTGCAAGTTGTGCAAGGACGAAGAAAATAATCTGGCATTCTCAGGTTGAAATCTTGTTGTTCGTAAAGGTGTGTGGTGGACACCATTGAGGGCACTGTGAGAAAATGACAAAGCGTGTGGAAAACCATTCGCTTGCTTTAATGAGCCTAGTAATAAGAAGAGGACTCCAAACAGCTGACCAAGACCAAGACTTCGTGGCAGCAGCAGCAGCAGCAGCAGCAGCAGCAGCAGCAGCGGCACCCTTGTGCAAGCAATACACGTTGAAATCGTTGAAATAGAGTTCATACTTTTTTTGCTTCTATTGGCAAGCTGTACTAGCTTTGGGGTGTGTTAAAAAGGTGAACAGATACTGACGATGACAGTCACTGCATGAATGTGAAATTAAAAAAAAACGAAAGAGGAATGTGAACGATGGTTCTGGCTTGATCATTTCTTTCAAAGCACAATGTTTCAGACAGATATCTTGATGAATCATCAAAGTCTACTACTAGCTTAGTACCTAGTAGCTAGTCGTATGGTCTAGTAGAGTCTAGTCTAGTAGTAGTCTAGTAGTCTAGTAGTAGTCCAGTAGTGGTACTCATTTTTGGTGTATTTTTTGTGTGGATCGGAGGTTGGGGTGACGTTATTATTATTATTTTTGATGACAGGAAGGTCGCACAGGCTTTCTTTGCCTTTTCATGAAGTAGGGTTCAGGAAAACAAGCCAAAAGAATGGTGTTAAAAATACTAGCTACTTTAGCTAGACTACTCCGTAGCTAGCTCGTGTTTGTTTTTGCTTTGATTAGTAGAGTACCAGTACTAGACTACTACTTGTTCTAGTTCTGCTGGACTACTAATAGCTAGCTAGCTAGCTGCCTAGATAGCTAACTACTACCAGTAGCTACTAGAGTAGTAGGTCTAGTAGACTAGGAGGAGGAGCATTAGTTTTTGTTTCATCAGTTGACGAGTACGGTAGACTAGCTAGTAGTAGTAGTTTTGTTTTCCCAGATCAGAAAGTACTGTTGTTGTTGGAAAAAATTAAAATAAAAATCTGTAACTAAGAATATGTAAACGAAGATTAGTTACAGTATCAGTATTTTGTTGTACTGGTAACAGGTAATATCATTATACTCGAAAGGACGACTGACAATATTCATAATGATGTTGATTGTTGTTAAAAAAAAGTACCTGGTAAAGATTCAGTCATGCCCACTTTCCAAATAATGATACATAAATCAGTGCTGTGTTCGCAAACAAATCCCAATCAACATCAACCGACCTCAGCAATATTCCCATTGCTTCATCGCTCCGCCCAGACTTCCATTTAACTGTTGCTATTTTTGTTGGTTGCGGTGGTCGCTGTGGTCGCGCTGCTACGGTGAGGACGATTACAAACAAGCAAAAATTGGTATTGTAATTGTGATCGTACTAATCATGTTTCATGTAGGCATCGTAGGCACTTTCGCGTCGTTTGGGATCTTGATTGAAATTGTACTTTTGCTTGACACTGCCAATACTAATTTTGGGCAAATTTTTGCTCAGATTGTCCACAAATTCTGCTCCAGTAACAGAAGACGAAGAAACTTGTCTCATATCAATCTGAAATCCCTTCAGTGCGGCTCCCAACGTACTTCGTCGCTGTTGAGCTGAAGGTCGTGGCAACGGCTCTTCCTCCTCATCATCGTCATCATCGTCATCATTTTCATGGGAAGCCTGATTCGCCAACACTTGTTCGCTCACGCAATTAAATCCAGCGGCTCTGGCTCTTCGTTGAGCAGCTGCAGCTAAAATGTTGGCCCTGGGAGTATCATCATCATCTGCAGTAGTTTTAGCAGCAGCAGCAGCAGCAGCAGCAGCAGCAGCAGCAGCAGTGGAGTGGTGTCTTCCTCCCAGTATTCCGTGAATATTATCGTCATCATCATCACTGTCACCATTGGCAATATTCGCCAGAATTTGCAAACTTACATCGTGCTGTTGGGCAACTTGATCGTCTTGTTCTTCGTCTGGTGGTGGTGGTGCTGCTGCTGCTGCTGCTGCTGCTGATAATTTACTGCTCTTTCGTTTGGCTTTCTTTTTCTTGTCCTTCTTTTTGTGGTGAGATGATGACTTTCCTAAGGGTACTTCTTCTTCTGGTTGTTGTTGTTGTTGTTGTTCTTGTTCTTGTTCCTGTTGTTTCTCTGATGCTGATGCTGATGCTGATGCTGACAATCCCCCTTGACCGTTTGTTCTTAACAATACAACATCCTTTCCCGTAGAGACATAGTCAATCAAATTGCAAAAACCATTATGTGCTGGATCCATCTTTAATTTTATTTCTCTTTTGCTATAATGCGCTATAATTTATAATATGTTGCAGTTACTACTACGATACTCTTGTCGTGGAATAGCTTGAAAATTGAAATCAAAGTAAGACAGCCACCTACCAGCAACTTCCTAGTTTATTGGACTCTACTCACTACCAGGGAGTGGTAGCCAAGTGATAATTTTTTTCTGAGTTAATAATACTCCTACTCAGGTGCTCGTAGACTACTATGGTACTCGTAGCTACGGTATCAATGTGTAAAAGTTCGTTTTGGCCTAAAACTGCTTTTGATGGTCGTATTTTTTGTGGTTGTACTAGTAATAATAATAGTAGTCGTAGCTAGTAGTAGTAATGCTACTTGTACGCTCACTGAAAAGAATGCTGGTCATGATACTTAGCTTCTAGTCATCTTGACTCCTCCTTTTATCATACTACTACTGTAGTACCAAGTATGCCAGTGGTAATGTTACCACAGTACCTGGTAATTAGTACCTGGTACCTGGTACGAGTGGTACACGGTAGTAGCAGGTAGTAATAATATCCGTAAGAGAACAAGGCAGACGGATGGATTATTTAACAGCATACTATCGTCGACTCATTTAAGTCTTTGTCGGATGGTACCTACTGTACGTACGGTAGTACTATCATGATAAAAGACACTGCACTGTTGAAAACAGACACTTGATTGCGCCATGGGCAAACATTTTGGCATGCTGTACTACTCTAGTTCTTAGTACCACCAGCAGGGTAGTACGGAGTAGTATTACTGCTAGCTGCTACAGTAGCTAGCTACTAGAGTAGGAGTATTTGTAGTACTACTGGTAGTAAAGAATGCAGTACGAGTATTCAAATAATCCAGCAAGAGTCCTTTATTTTTTATACTTTTACTCTACACTTATGGGGAGTAATCGAGTACAGTTATCAGTTCCTAGTAGACTACTAGTAGTAAATGAAAGTCCTCGCTCGTATTTGTCCCACATTGATTGGCAAAACTGAAGAGTCATCACAATGAAGCCAGCACCTGTAGTAGCTTTATTCGTGTACGGTACCTGGTAGTGTGCAAGTGGACTGCATAGCTTAAAGGACCAAAAATGAAAGGAATCCAAGAAAGTGGTGTGTGTCATTACTTTGTTATAGTCGACAACAGTTCCAGCGTTCCTCTCATCATCATCAGATACCATTCATCTGGATGGATTTAAACCTGGTACTACATCCAAAGAAAAGAAAGGAGAACGCAGGTCTGTAGCGTACTGTACCAATACGTAGGCAGCAGTAGTAATAAATAGTAGCGAACTCCCGCAAGGGTATCCCTAACCCTTCCCTTTTTGGATTATTTCAGTCACATATGAGAAGTCCGTTATTGGCGTTATTGGTATCGTTAAAATTGAAAAATAAATAAAATCATCGGTTGAGTCCTGGTAGGTGAAGGAACAAAACCAATGATCTATACTTCAACTAGCTAGGAAGTATCATAGGTTTGGCGCACTTGCCGTGATTGCTTACAGGCTCGCGCACTGATGTAGTTTTTGTACTGAGATTAATTGGATCGAAAACCAATAATTGGATCTGCTGCCACCTAAACAAACAAAAACCTGTAAAAGACAAATCAAATAATAATACTGTAATAATTTATTATTATTATTTTGAACAATGGTGCAATCGTCTACTGCCACCAATACAAATTCTCTAGCAGCTAGCAATACCAATGCTGCAAACACAGACGCAGACACAGCAAGAGCTGGTGGTGACAACTATTCAACCAAGAGCAGTGATGTTTTTTGGAAACGTCTGTTGAAGGAACCGTCACAAGAGTCACAGCAGCAGCAGCAGCAGCAGCAGCAGCAGCAGAAACAACATAAAATGCCTGACACAGTCAAGAAGGTACCTTCATACGATGGATCAGAACACAAGGAGGAGGACTATACTCAGGAGAACATTATTGCCACTCAGACCACTGCTAGTGCTGGCTTCAGAAGCAGTAGCAATAGCAGCAGAATGCCGGCGGAGGAGGACGAGCAACGATCCCAAGCGTTACTCGAAGCGCATGCAGAATTTCACGCCAAACTTATGATTCAGCAACAACAGCAGAATCAGCAGGCGCAGCAGATTGAACTAGAAGGAGAAGCAGCAGGAGCAGCTGTGAAAGAAGAGCATGATGATGTTCATGAAGAGAAAGCAGGAGAAGAAGAAATCAGTGCAAGCCCACAACAATCGAATTCTCCTGCAGATTTTGTAGACGAAGAATCTCCCAAATGCAATACTAAGGCAGTGGAAGAATCGGACATTGTCCTTACTAGTCATGAGAAAGCAGACGATGATGACGCGGTCAATGAATCGTCCGAGACGCATCCCACCAACACTTCCACTGACACTGACACTGATAATTCCGAGCATTTCCTTTCCACTCCCGATTTCGAAGCCGCTGAGGATATCTTGAAGCAACGGAATTACCTGCCAGACAAGGATAATAAAGACATTGGTGCCAACAGTCCAGCTTCCTCCTACACGGATAAGCAACAACGAAATCAAGCAGAGACTCAACAAGAGCTGTCACCACTGACCGATCATGCATCAGTGAATAGTAGCAGTAGTTATGTAAACAATGATGATGGTGAAGTAGAAGTAGATGATGATGATGATGTTGTTGTTGATCAGTTACCGAGTAAAGAAGAAGAAGATGACCAGACAGCTTTAAAAGAACAAGAAGAGACTGCCAAAGACGGTGTTACCTTGAACGCCAACGCCACTACCAACATTAGCAGCACCGTTAGCAGCACCATGAACAGCACAATTAACAACGCAACCTTCGCAGAATCTTCTGTTGTCGCCGAAAGCACAATCCAGACACTTTCCAAGAAAAAGGAAGATGAGGAGGACGAAGTACCCATGGATGAACCATTGCGAACCAATACCGACAACAACAAGATGAAACCTTCACCAGAAGTCATGACACAAATGTTTGCAAAAGCATTTCATGATGCTGCCAGGAAGGAACTCGAAACGAGACTGCAACAACAACAACAAAGACCACAAAAACAAAAACAGGTGGAAGAAGAGTTGCCTTTTGATGTCATTTTAGAAGAAAAGAAAACAGATTCTCCTTTACAACAACAAGAACGATGCCAAGATTATGACCAACAACGTTATCACAGCCATTCATTGCCAAGGCAGCAATCACCACCAGCAGCAGCAGCAGCAGCAGCAGCAGCACATGGGCCATCGTTTTACAATCTCCAAAGCAGACCTTACCAGAAATTCGATGTATCCAGCAATGCCATTCGTAGCCACACGAGCAGTTCAACATCGTCGCCCAAAATGAACCAAGTACTGGTCATGGCGGATTCAATGGACCAACAAATTAACAACGTAACTGCCAGTACCACTTCGAATACTTCTTCGACCAGTACCAACAGGGCCACCACGACAAATAACAAATATAATAAGAAGTACGATGAAGCCAACACTGTTCATGCTGCGGCAATTCAAATGGCAGCCCAAGCTCAAAAAGCTAATTCTGCTGCTTCATCTGCGCCATCTGCTTCTGCTCAAAAGCACTCTGCTGTATCCAAGAAAGTCCACGACCACCACAACGACGCATCTGCAAACTCCAGCCAGGATTGGTTGTTCAAGGCCAAGCGCCAAGCCGAGACAAAAGCCCTGGCATTGATTGAAAAGGCACAGAAAGAAGCGGCGGCGCGATCCAGAGCACGCGAAGTTTTGCTGGCGCGTCGACAGCACCAAGAACGAGAACGATTGAAGGCTCAAGCCGAGGCTAAGCTCAAGGCCAAGGCAGCACAGGATGCTCTCAACTTTAAAGAAATGAAAGCTCAATGGGAAGCTGAGGAGCAGGCCAAGATTCGCGAAAAAGCACTGGCCAAGGCGGAGGCAGAAGCCAAGCTCCGAGCCAAGGCACAGGTAGATGCCGCCCAAGCCAGAGCATTTCAAGAAGCTCGTACCAGAGCCAAGGAAGATGCCGAACTCAAGCTGCGACAAAAGGCTGACAGAGACGAACGATTCATGGCAGAACTAAGGGCTGCTGGGCAAGTCCTCGAAGAACAGGAACGAAAGTCCAAGGAAGCAGCGGCCAAGGTTCAAGCACGAGTACAGGAGGACGACGAGAAGGACGCTAATATTTTTTCGCAAACCTTGTCGGCAGCGCAATTAAAAGCCAAGAACGTAGTGGCCAAAGGCAATGGTCGTGCATCTGCGCCAGCTGCTGCTGCTACTGCTGTTTCCTCCTCCTCCTCCTCCAACGATGATGTACCCGCACCCAAGGACTTTGTTCCCTTTGGTAAGAGCAAAGGCGAAGACGATATCAGTTATGTGAAACTGTATTTACAAGTACCGGGTGTTGTTCATGTTAGCGAACTCAAGGTCGAACTAGAAGATGGTGTCATTTACATTAGCCGTGGCATCGTTGTGCCCAACAAGGGCCTGCAAAAGTTTACCCGCAGTTTTCCTTTCGAAGAGGAATTGCTGGATACGTCGGGTATTTCTGTGACTTTGATTCCAGCAAACGCAACGGCCGATAAGGTAAGCGTCCTACGATTCTCCCTGCCGAAGATCAGAACGACTCCGCCGTTCCAAATCTCAATAAATATGGGATTGGCGCAGTCCATTACAATTCATAATGACGCTAGCACGAATGATACGGAAGTGTCGTTGCAGGATATTTCACTCACTGCTCCCGAGGACGAAATTTCGGAACACAAGGACCGTCGAGAATTAGAAAGCATGAATTCTTTTGAACTTCCTGACGATGAACGAGCTGCTGCATCTAGCAGACGTAAAGCGTCGGAAGGAGATAATGTAACGAGAAACTCATCATCTTCAAATGACAGCAATAACATGTACAGTATCTGGGAAGAAAATGGTGAGCGCATTTATTCTATACATGTTCCCGCAAGTCTAACGTTGGAAGATGTTTCGGCTCGATACGACGGTACCAGTATCTGTGTGCAAGCTGCTGGTGATGCTAATGGTGTCATGGATCACGTCTTTCCCGTTATGGTCAAGGAAGTCAATGTTCGTCACACCACGGGTACTTTAGATGTTGCTGGTCAACGACTCATCCTTCGTGTTCCTTTGACGGAACATCGCAAGCAGAACTGGCTAAAACAGCAGCCTTTACAAGAAAAAAAAGGTCGTCGATTGAAAGTGCACAAGCTTGAGGATAAGGAGAGTACATTTGATTTGATTTCACTCTTTGATGACGATACGTCTCTTCTTGGCAAGTCTACTAGTGGATCCAAAAAGAAATCAACGAATTTGCATGTCCCGAAGGGGATAACGAAACTGGCTTCCAAGTATATAAAGCACAGTTCAAAAATATTGCGCGGTGGTTCGTCCAAGAAAAAGTGAGATAATAATTACGATCAAGGTTTTTTACATTTTACACACACAAAATAAAATGTCATGCCGTATTGCATGTTTGGTTTTTAAGGTTGATTCCATACACAATTACTGTTACGAGACAATACAGTCATCAAAAGCAGCTCTGGATCCTTTTTCAATTTTGCGTCGAACAAGTTCATCTTTCACGGTCAATACAACAGCAGCAGCATCCGCTTTTTTGTTGTCGTTGGTACTAGTACTGTTATTGGCGCAAAAGGATTGTAATTCTGTTTGGATCTTGTAACCTGTAAATCCAGGCGTTTGTTGATTGAGAATGGTTCGATTTGGAATTTGGAGCGAAACAATGACTTGATGAGGATGGAGTTTGCCGCTCAGGGGAGAATTCGTTCCAACGGTGGCAATACGTGGCGGAAATCCTTCCAATGTGAGTTGAAGTGCTTCCAAAGTACACGCGGGATCACTACTGGGTAAGGTATGAGCATAATAGAATCCATCGTTGGGATTTCCCACCACGGGAGATTCTGAAGATACTCCCAACCGACGTTCATTCTGAATATTGGAATCCAAAATTTGTTGGGCTCGTGTAGCATCATTTAAGTGAGTAATGACCAAATCGTGGGCAATTTGAATGGAATGAATGTACATATTAGGTTTGAGAAGATCAGCAATGGTGTTGTTGTTTGCAGGTAGATTCGTCTTAGTCTTGTCCGCAGAGACAATTTGGACGGGATACCCCTGACTGTTCTTCAATTTCAAACCAGAATATCCTGGAGGAAGATTTACGTACGTAATGGAGCTAGAGGTGGAGGTGAAGGGAACAATAGCCTCTGCCTTTGCTACTGGGATGTTATCATTAGAGTTGTCTGCTTTCATGTTTGTGATTTGAGCTACAAATGTTTCTGTATGAATTATTGGTTGATTTGTTTTTTTTTTCCCTTCATGCGGGGAGAAGAAGTGAGGAGCATAAAATTCAGAATTAAGACTGCTAGCGTAAAAAGTTAGTGTGGAGACTACATGAATATTAGAGTAAATATTGAATATTATGATGATAGTAGGAGTAAACTAGACTAGTGTGTTGATACAGAGCAAGCTAGGCACACGACCTAATAGAG
>Ga0100378_1006280_pt1 | contig 10761 bp, 9 predicted proteins | sample CryGeymeta201502_FD_81535 | JGI IMG/M metagenome (GOLD analysis project Ga0100378, IMG submission 81535) | Groundwater microbial communities from Crystal Geyser aquifers in Utah, USA - Crystal Geyser metaG 2015-02 | ecosystem: Environmental > Aquatic > Deep subsurface > Groundwater | place: USA...
CCCGCAAAAATATTTATGGGTGACATTGGTAGTGGGTTTATTGGTTTTTTCTTTTTTTATCTTATTTTGATGTCTAATATGTCACTATTAACTTGGGCTATCCTGCTCGCCGGTTTTTGGGTTGATACGACTTATACTCTAATTTATCGAGTATTTACCAAACAAAAATGGTACCAGGCACATCGATCCCATGCCTATCAAAAGCTTGCTATACGTTGGAGTAGTCACGCCAAAGTTAGTATTAGCTTAGCTATAATAAACATTGTGTGGTTATTCCCTTTGAGTGTAGCTAGTGTGGTTTTACCGAGCTTTAAGTGGCTTTTAGTATTTATCGCAATAAGCCCATTATTAGCTTTTTGTATCTATATCAAAGCTGGAAAGCCAGACAAATAAAAGGATACACTTTATGTATATATCTCGCCGTATGCGCATACCTTTAGTTGCTATGATCTCAATTATATTCTTAGAGTATTGGGCAGTTTCTTCTGGTAGGCTTATTAATTTTGATGGTATTCTTTATTTGCGAAGTGCTGAGGCGATGTTGAATAATGATTTTGCAGGTGCTTATGCAATATATCGATGGCCGTTATATTCAATCCTTATAGCAACAGTTAGTCAATTATTTCACCTATCGTTGACAATGTCAGCATACGTCATCAATGGCTTATTGCAAGTAATTTTGACTTTATCGTTTATTAATTTAATCAAACAGCTGGGAGGGAATCGTCGATGCCAATGGTTAGCACTAATTATTCTTACTGTGCATCCTTATTTAAATGATTATCGAAGCTATATAATTCGAGATTTTGGCTATTGGGCATTTTTTTTATTAAGTTTGAATTTTTTAATATCTAGTGTAAACCAAAATAAACTACGCTACGCAGTGTTTGGGTCAATAATCTTATTGATCGCTGCAGCATTTAGAGTCGAAGGCTTAATATTTGTTTTATTATTGCCGATGAGCTTTTTATTCGTGAATCAGTTCACTTTTTCTAAAAGATTGATATTCTTAGCTGTCTCCTTATTACCACTTATAATTCTCGGAGTCATGGTTGCATACTTTACTTACAGCTATGCAGATTCAGATTTACAGCATATAGGGCGGATGGATCATGTCATCAATTTATTTTATGCAATTCCCACCATTCGTGATAATGTTTCTACCATTATTAGTGAAATGAAGGTTAGTGTTCTTGATTACCAAGCGCAACATGGGGCATCAGTTATCGTCATTGGTGGGCTATTGGTGTTAATGCTGTTTGAAACTGTAAAAGTGACAAGTCCGGTATTATTTCTTCTAAGTGCTTATGCTGCAAAACGACATTTTATTCCAAAATCGTATGCAAAGATGCTATGTAAATTCACATTATTAATTAATTTTTTGATTTTATTATATTTTGTAGGTACTTTTAATTTTTTAACTGGACGATATGTGATGCCCATCTGCTTAATACTGTTACTATGGGGGCCATTTACGATTGATCATTTTTACCAATATTACTGTGTTTTACAAACAAATAAATTCAAATTTTGGTATTTTCCGACTACAGTTGCTATTTTGTTGGGAATGTTTATTTACAATATTACACACTGGCATTATGATAAGATTTATATACGTGAAGCCGGGCAGTGGTCAAATCGCCACTTAGCAAAAGAGGCTTTTTTACGTAGCAATTCTGCTGAATATTTATTTTACAGCCAAGGAGTCTTAAAAAATTGGGAGCAGCATTTTATTGACGATTTTCATCAGTTAATGAATAAAGCCTCATCTGAGCAAATCATTGCCGTCAAGCTCAATAAAAAACAAGCATTGAAAGTACTACCCACATTGCAAAACTGGAAGTTATTAGCTACATTTCAAAATAAACGTGGTGATAGGTTAATTATTATGAAAAAAACTACTTAAAAAAAATGCAACCCTTAGAGTATCCGCTTTATTCAGTATTTCATTCTGATTTTCAAAAGATTAAGTGTCCTCTCACTGTGGAGGAATTAAATCAGTTACGTATAGAGCATAGACTCCAAAATTATTTTTTTATTAATCAAAGTTGTGACGTCCATGGTTCAAGTCATGGTTATGAGCTTATAATTAACAGAGATAAAAAAATACCCACACGGGAAAACAGTTGGCATGATACTCTGAATGCTCTTGTCTGGATGACTTTTCCTAATTTAAAAAGAACACTTAACTACTTTCAATGCCTAGATTTCAAAAGCACTCAAAATAAAATCCGTACTGCACGACAAAATCTATTAGCACATTTTGATGAAGATGGAATAATTTTATTACACACAGACTGTGAGTTTATTGATAAACTAAAAAATCATGAATGGATGCGCATATTCCATAATGAATCCACAAACTATGGATTAACATGGAAAGTATGGGGGTTCGGACATGGATTAATGGAAAAATGTTTGCAGCCATACATTGGTTTGACAGCAAAAGCAATGCTGATTCAAGTGAATCAAGACTTTTTCAAGAATCACTTTCAAAGTCAAATTGAAATAATTGATGATTTTTTATCAAAAACCATTACCCAACAAAGCCGATTGCTATGTGAAAACCGCCTACAACCTTTTCCTTTATTAGGGGTCCCCGGTTGGTACCCAGGTCAATGTTTTAATTTTTACAAAAATAATGTTTATTTTAGAGAAGTTGCTAAAAATAAGAAAATAGTCCTAAAGTTAAAGCTATAATTCGTTCATAATTAATAATTTTAAAACTTAGTCTATTGATTTTTATTTTTGAACCATTTATAATCATTTGTTATAAAACTAATAGGATAATAATGCCAATTTTCATTAAAATCAGTATGATTTCTAACTCAGAAGATCGAGAAGTTCCCAGAGACTTTAAAATAAGTTTTTTAGGGTTAGGACCATCCAGTGAACAACTTGATAATCAATTCTTTGATGTAGAAACAATTGAAGATTTAAACAAACAAATTCAGAAAAGATATTCTAATCAATCCTATGAATGTTCTTCAAGTGATTGGGGGAATAGTTTATACAAAGACTTTTTTAATTATTATAGTGTTTATTTAACGATTAGTAGAAATGATTGTGAATTGAATCTCCCTGTAATCAATTCAATTAAGTCACTTATTTCTAAAGACATATCTAATATTCAGTCTTTAACCCTCGATGGAATTAATGAAGATGTCGTTATTACTAATAAAAACTCAAAAATCACTTTATTAGATTCACTTAGTGAGTTACGTCAATTGATAAAACTCAACCAAACAAAAGAAAGCTGTTTTCATACTTACAAACCTGTGGATAGATCTTCAGTACTATATTTAATTCAAAAATGCATCAAAAAAAACATTGCGCATGATTTTTTGCAAGGTCTCAAACAATCATTAGTGAATTATTTGGAAAACCAAATGTTATCCCTGCCTACAAAAGAAATATCTTATATGGGAACATTTTCCAGTTCTATTTCTGCTGAAGACGCTGAGACTATTGAAGTTTTGAAAGATTGGAATAATTATGGCCATAAATGGCTAAGTAATTTAAATAGCGAGAAGTCACTAGAAGAAAGCCTACAGAGTATAGTTGACGATTTTTTTGAATTTAGTTCAATCAGTGGAAAATTCAAAAATGCTGCAAGCAGAACATTCATTGGTGGATATTTTGTTACTCCACCTCAAGTTGAGCCAACACTACAAAAAAATAAAGTTAAAGCGAAGCTTTTAAATAATTTTATACGGCCTTCCGTGTTAAAAATTTTTACTATTTTAAAGGTTAACTCAGACTTTGCTATAATTAAATTTACTAAAGATGCGAGTAGTTATACAACTAAATTTGAGAAAGAAGGTAGGGCAGAGTATGTAACCCTTGATTCATGCGAAAAACTTATCAATAACTGGGTTGCTTGTATTAATAGTAGTGGCGATTTTACATTAAAGTGTAGCAGACAAATAGAAACTCCAAGCATCCTTTTTGAAAAATTGGTACCACATATCACTAAAAACTTCTGGGACGATTTAAATGTGTATGCTAATAACAATCAATTAAAAGAAACAAACGAAAGCAGAAATGTACTTACTTTGTGAAATGGATAAATTTAAAATTAATGAGGCATTAATAATATGAGAGATTTTTTTGAGATAACCATCAGCTTGATACAAAATAGAGATGATAGTAGTAAAGATGAAAATAGCTTAAAGTGTGAAATTGTTGTCAATTTTATAAAAGATCCACCTGAGTTACATGTTAAACAATATAAAAGCTACGATTTTATGGATATAAATCTTCAATTATATCGTGATTTTAGAAATGAATTTGATAATGAAAAATGTGATCTAAATTTTTGTCAAAAAATTTTCCAAAAATACAAAGTTCATTTGATTCTTAACGAAACGTCTATTAATTTAGATAAAAATATAATAAATCAATTCAAGGGATTTATTATCAACGACATCAAAGGTATACGAAAATTAACAATGAGAGGTATACACGAAAAAATTATTGATAGTGATGTTATCAATGCTTTTAATTCTATTCGAGTGTGTGCAGTGTCAAATCAGTCCGATTTTATTATACACAAACTGGAATCTATAGCACTAAAAAACTCGCAATCTGATTTTCAATCAAATTTAAGAAAATATCTGATCAACAAGTTAGTAGACTATCAAGCCGACAAACCAAAAAAAGAAACATCTTTAATGGGTACTATTTCTAGTTCAACAACTTTTGAAGAGGAGCATGAATTAGACGCTTTTAAAGATTGGAAAAAATACGGCAAAAAATGGATAAATGATTTAAATAACCAGGACACACCATTACAAAAGAGCCTTCAAGTTATTGTTGACGACATACTTGAATTCACCAACCTAACTGACAAGATTAGAAATTACGCAAGTAAAACTTGGTTAGCTAGTGGGTTTTTTAACTCGCCCTCAACTGATGAATCTCTAAGAAGCGATAAAATAAAAGCAAAGTTTTTAAAAGAAGTTATGGCTCCTATGATTCTAGTCACTAATAAAATTTCAAATATCTACAATATCAAGTATACTGGCCTGGTTGAAGAGAAAATAATAACAGATTCAGATGGCTCTATGATACAGTCTATCACTGTACCTTCATGTCAATCTATTGTCGAAAAATGGGTAAATATGATTAATCAATGTGCCGGATATTCTCTTAGAGTGAGTAACATTAGCCAAGAGTTGGAGTTGAGCGTCGAAACCATCTTAAATTGTCAATATGAAGAATCTCTTTGGGAAGCATTTAATAATTACGTTCCGGAGAGGCGTGTTAATTGTCGAGCTAGAGAGAGTCAGCCGTTACATACAGGTTAATAAATATTTTTGTATGTTTATGATTTGAATAGTTGATGCATCTTCAAAATAATGTGAGGTTAAATTGTGAAAGAATTTTTTAAAGTAATGTTAACTCTTGAAAAAAATATATTAAATGGACAAGCAAACTTAACATGGACTGTGCAAGCAACTCATATAGGTCAACTTACATTAAGCGACGATAAAACCTTTGGTGATAAAACCATCCATAGGCTTAATAATGATTTATGGACACACTTTAAAAATGATTTTAGTTACACATCAGTAGACGAGAGTGAAAAAAAACCTACTTTTCATAAAGAGGTATTTAGTCGGTACAAAGTTCATTTGGTTATTAACGCTCAAGGTCTGCAAGTTGATTCTCATGTTATCAAATCTGTTCAACAGTTAATTGAAAAAGAAATTCCTAGTGTATTTTCAGTAGAATTAAATGGTATGAAAGAAGATGCGCTTGTTAAAAAAGTGAGACGAGATAAAAATTCACTTAAGCTTATAGATAATTGCCAGTCAATAAGAGCGTATTCGATTATTCAGCCCACGCAATTTTATCATTCAACATTGAACCATTCTGACTTGAATAATGCGATTAGACTCCTCAAAAGTGAAATAGAGTTGAATAACTATAAAGATAATCGCTTAGAGCTAAAGCAATACCTAATCGGTAAATTAAAGTCTTTTGAGGTAAGAAAGCCTCAAGAAAGAAACTCATTACTTGGATCAATTTCAAGCTCGTTAACTGATAAAGATATCACTTATCGAGCAAACTATGAAGATTGGAAAAAATATGGAGAAAAATGGTTAAATGACCTAGAAAGTGATCAGTCTTTAGAGACTGTATTGCAACAGATTGCTGATGATTTATTAGAATTTACCTCTGTCAGTGGGAAATTGAAAAATACTGCATCTAGTAATTTTTTTGGCAAGTATTTTTTTGAACAGCCTAAGATAGAAGAAACATTACGTGAAGATAAAATTAAAGCTAAATTTATTCAATCTGTAGTTTTACCCATGATTGAAAATTTATACAGATATTATAATGTGCAGAATCATGAGTTGCTTAATATTGAAAAAGTAGCTAGTGAAAGCTTAGATGAACATCATCGTACAAATCAGTATATTGCTTATGATTTTTGCAAGCGAGTGACCTATCGATGGAATTCATGTATAAATCAATATACTGGCATGGGGTTAACCTATAACCAAAAGTTAGATAAAAGTCCCGAAGTTACTTTTAATCTGCCAAATAAAAAGTTAGATAATGGAGTATGGTATGCGGATGCGCTATCTGTGCCGTTAAATCGCAATAATTTCTTGCAAGATTTTTCTTTTAAAGCATGAATATAGTGTCAGCAGGTGAGTTATTCGGAATGACAAGCGATAAAATAGTAAGCAGGTGTTTGGTAAGGATGACTTGCTAACAAAGCTGATTTGATGTTATCCATAAACTCAGGTTGAACTAACATTTCTAATTTGGTTTCAATCACAGTTTCGACTTTACCCGTGTTTCCTATGAATGGTTGACTACCTGTTAATGGTCGAAATTGTCCCTTGCCTAGGGTTTCGAAACAACAATAGTCATAATTTTGATATCTTCCAGCGCCGGCTTCAAACAAGGCTTTTTTAAGTTTTTCTTTGTGAGTTTCAGGCACATACACTATTAAAATATACATTATTAAGCTCATTTAAATTAAATATTTCAGATAGTACATCATTTTTTTCGTGTATAAAACTAAATTTCAACGCAATATGAAAAAATTAATGAGATTATTTTTGTTAAGGTTATTTTAATAAAGTTCACTTATAATGGTATTAACGACTAAAAATGTTTAATTATAAGATATAATCATGCCTAAAATAATTACCCGGTTTGCTTCTGAAGTAAATTTAGAAACTTTATACTCCCCAGAATATTTAACATTATTTGAAAATGATCGAATATCTAACGAACTTGTTTCTTTATATAATTATGAAGACAACATTGAAATTAAGTCTAATAAATATAAAGATAGTATTTTCATTAGCAATGAAGAATTGATCTGTCCGATTAATTCTTCATTATTTAATATGGATGACCCAGCTGTAAAACGATTTTTACATTACCGTGAAGCACTCAATTTGGATGAAGAGTTATTTAGAATTGAATTCGAAAAAGATGAGAAAGCAAATTTTAAACATTTTTTAACGTTAGCTAAAAACAATAATTATCAATTAAAAAAAGATAGTGCTTCGAGTGTTGAAAATAAATATGTGAATTACATTGTATCAAACGAAGAAGATGATGCGCTGATCAGCGTGAAACAACATGAAAGTGGAAAAATAACTATTGAGCTATTGACAGGAAGTCCTGAGAGTATTGAGGCAACGGCATTAGCTTTAAAGTCGATGACAAAATTGCTCATCGATCCTAACCCTACTAATATTACAGGCGTCGTTCCATTACCAAAACTTATCGCAGTTCCTGACAATCATTTGAATTTATTAGCGTTTGTTAAAGATTTAAAAGTTTCTGGATACACGACTAAAGAAAATCCTGAGAATAAAATAGAAATTTTTAATGATAATCAAAAAACACCATTAGTAACAGTTAATAAAAACTCAATTCAAGCAACTACTGAGGGTGATTCTGAGCTAAAGCAACAAAAAATAGAAGCATTCGTAGCTGTAGTGAAAGAATTTATGGCTAATAATGATATTGCTGCTTATGAGATTGACTGTGTCGATGAAAAAATGTTGCTAGAAGCAACGAAAAAATTGATTGAAGAGAAAGTGCCAATTAAAATTTTGAACCCGAAGCTTGAGCAACGAATTTTTAATCAATTAGATGCAATTCAACAATTCACATATGAAGAGGCAATAAAAGCTGTTAACAGTAAGCTTGATTGTTCAGCTCAAGCCCCAAAATAAACACTAAACCTTACGAGTGCGAAGAGCTATCCATAGTTTTCTTAACGGGGTTATAGTGACTTGATGTTTGAATATTGGGAAACTTTCTTTGGAGATTTCCTCTAGAGTTGCCAGATAAATTTTAGCCAAAGTGAACCCTCCGCTAAAATAATTAGTGGGAATATTATCAATTGCATTTTGATACATTTTAATCGCTTTTTGATGCAAATTATCAAGCATCAAAACTAATTGTTTACGGTGCTTTTTTTCTTCTAAGCTGCTTAATGAAAGATCAAACTGTTGTAGAAAATCTAAAGGGATTGAGCAATTATTGGTGTACAATTTTTTTCTTAGAAAAATAATTTCTTGACAAGTGGCTAAGCAGTTTGCTAGTGATTTTGCATATTTAAGATATATCAATCCTTTTTGATTAATGCAAAAGTCCATTAGCATTAAATAAAAGCCAAAGTGGTGGTAACTATAAATTTGGAAGTCTTGCTCACTGACACAGTAAGGCCTCTCTAATCTTAATTTTATATAATTAATCGTTTCTTCAAATATAGTTTTGGGAATTTGATATGATTCTATAATAGGCAATATTGCTTGAGTGCACGGATGTTGAGGTTTATTTAAGTACAACTGTTGAATTTCATGTTGCCACCAGTCAATTTTCTTTGCGGCAACACTTAAATCTGAACACTCTAAAGGAATCTCATTGATTTCAGTTATTGTTGCATACAGGTTGACTGCAGTATTACGCAAATGTGGATTTAAAAAACGTATGCTATAGTAAAAATCTGTACCAGGGGCAGCAATTTTCTTTTCACAATATTGATTCATCTTCAGTCGCTGACCTGTTCAACTAATTGCTTTAAATCATACAGAGTTTGCAAGGCGTTTCTCGCGGTTAAATTATCTAAATCTAATTGTTTTAGCTTTTCTTCGATCGGGTTGATTTGCTCTTTTGGTTTAATCTCAGTAATGCATCGCGAAGGACTTAATTGAGTTTCTAGTTGCTGCAACTTTTGTTTGGCTAAATCCAACACAATTTTTGGCACTCCAGCTAATTTAGCAACCTGTAAACCATAGCTTTTACTGGCCGCACCAGGCTTAACACTGTGCAAAAAAACAATGTGATCACCATGTTCAACGGCATTTAAATGCACATTACGAACTTGAGGCAATTCTTCAGGTAACTGTGTCATTTCAAAATAATGTGTCGCAAAAAGAGTAAAAGCCTTAGCAGTTTTTGCTAAGTATTTTGCTGTTGCCCAAGCAAGAGCTAAGCCGTCAAACGTACTCGTCCCACGCCCGATTTCGTCAAGTAAAACTAAGCTTTTTGCGCTGGCATGATGTAATATAGAGGCAGTTTCTGTCATTTCTACCATGAATGTAGAGCGTCCACCTGCTAGATCATCAGCAGCGCCAATACGAGTAAATATTCTATCGAGCACACTGAGCTTCATTGCTTTAGCTGGCACTAAGCAGCCACAGTGTGCCATCAAACTTAGCAATGCAATCTGACGCATATAAGTTGATTTTCCTCCCATATTCGGGCCAGTCACTATAAGCATTCTTTCTGAATCAGTTAAGTGAATATCGTTAGCAATAAATGTTTCTTGGCTTACGGCCTCTACTACTGGGTGCCTTCCTGCGGTTATTTGGATGCCAGCTTGTGAAACAAACTCTGGGACTACACATTTCATTGCGATACTGCGTTCAGCTAAGTTGTTTAGAACATCAAAAGTAGCAACTGCTTGTGCCATCTTCTGTAGCTCGGGTAATTCTGCATTTAACGTAGTGATTATGCTCTCATAAAGAAATTTTTCTCGGGCTAGAGCTTTGGCTTGAGCACTAAGCGCTTTATCTTCAAACTCTTTTAATTCTGGAGTAATGTAACGTTCAGCATTTTTAAGGGTCTGGCGGCGTATATAATGTGCGGGCGCTTGATTGGATTGGGCACGGCTAATTTCAATGTAAAATCCATGAACTTTGTTAAATCCAACTTTAAGTGTGGATAAATTGGTAAGCTTTTGTTCTTTTTGCTCTAATTTTTTAAGATATTCATCTATATTTTCACTAATACTATGGAGTTCATCTAGTTCGCTGTCAAAGCCAGGTTTAATGACTCCTCCATCACGAATTAATAAAGGTGGCTCATCAATAATTGCATTCGCTAACAATTCATATAATTCAGGAAATTCACCCACAGCATGGGCTAATTGGGTAAGCAATTCATTATTCAAACTCAGAATGTTGTTTGTTAAGCAGGGGAGTCTCTCAAAAATAACCTTCAATTTAATTAAATCACGTGGTCTTGCCGATTTTAGTGCCAAGCGTGATACGATGCGCTCGGTGTCCCCGACACCTTTTAATTGCTGACGAAATTCATTATAAACGTCATCGCTCCTAAGCGTTAATATAGCCTGTTGACGGGCATGGATTTTTTCGATTTGTTGTAAAGGTTGGTTTAACCAACGTTTCAATAGACGTTTGCCCATTGGAGTTGCACAGTGATCTAATACACTGTTTAAAGTATTCTCGGTTTTACCTCTTAAGTTAACATCAA
>Ga0100378_1006284_pt1 | contig 10758 bp, 14 predicted proteins | sample CryGeymeta201502_FD_81535 | JGI IMG/M metagenome (GOLD analysis project Ga0100378, IMG submission 81535) | Groundwater microbial communities from Crystal Geyser aquifers in Utah, USA - Crystal Geyser metaG 2015-02 | ecosystem: Environmental > Aquatic > Deep subsurface > Groundwater | place: USA...
CCCGTTTCTAAGTTTAATAATTTGAAAGTAAGTCGAACTATAGAGAAGAATATTCCTGCAAGTTTGAATTTAAATAATAATATGAAGGATATAGATGATGGTTTGAAGGATATATATGATGGTTTGAAGGATAATGATGATGGTTTAAATGATAATATTAGTAATTTTAATAGAATATATACTGAGACTGAGCATCAAGTAACTCTTAATGAAAATAATAATGATAAAAACTACGACATTAACAAAAAACCTAATAATGATAAAGATATTAATTATTCATTCAAAAAATAAAACCTATAAAACAAGTCCAATCTATCGACCTTGCAGATCTTGAACTTAAAACTGTACGTAGTAATAATCGAAAACTTAGAACAATAAAAGAAAATGAATTAGAACAAGAAAACATATTGCATTCAAATAGAGGTAGTGTTATGAAGCAAAGTATAAATCAAAATGTACAAACACAGCCAAATATGTATTATAATAATATTAATAATCAAACAAATAATACTAATAATACAAATAATACAAATCAAACAAATCAAACAAATAATTCAAATAAGGGACCAAAAAAACTAATGGACCTTCCATTGAACATCATTTCGTATAGAACTGTCAAATCAGTTGAAAGAAGTAAAAAACCTAATACATCAAGTTCCAAAACTAGAAGACATAATTATGATGGTGTTCCAATTACAAAAGCAAAGTAAAATTTATTCATTAATCAATGTATAGATTTTTAATGGACATTAATGTAAATAAGGAATTAAAAGAACAAATTGAATATTTAAACAATATTGAAAATTGCATGCAAGTAGTACATTCTAAAACGACTTCTAATTTTCATAATATAGAAATAGGTAAGCTATAATAAAGATTATCTTATATAATTTAAATAATCTATCTAGTTAAAAAGACAAATACAAATAGACATATATTTACTCCGACGTCGAAAAGCTTAGAAAGAAGAAAAATAAAATATTAATTAGTTCAATATGTAAATGTATAAATACTTTAAATAAATTAAATTATTTAATTAATGATATAAATAAATTAATTAAACTTATATTATATATTTAATTATTAATTAAGTTTATACATTTTCTGCAGTTATAGTATAAACTGTTCTTTATTAAAAGCCAAATAATATAATAATTAATAGTTAAAAATGGAAAATTTAGATGTCGAATTAACATATGATGAAGAAGTAGAGAAGTTTAGAAATATAAGAGTAAATAATAATCTTTAATATAGAACGATGATGAAATAAATAAATATTTCATTGACCATAATCTCTCAGATAAAAACAAAATAGAATACATTTTAAAGTCAGGACTTCCTTGTCAAAAGCTCTGTGTAAGGATAATAAATAATTTTAGCTTTTTTCTAACTTTCACTTCTATACTTACAACAAAGACATATTCCAATTCTTCCTTAAAAGTATTCTTGACAATACTAATATATTCAATGAAGAAATACATGTTATATTCTCGAGATCTCTCTTAAAGTTCTTTAAGGAGTTTGAACCCAAAATTATTGATTCTTATTTTACTGAAAACTTATATAATAGTCTTATTTTATTTTTTGTGAGAATAATAAGTGATAAAAATATAAGTAGTAACATTAGTGAAGAATATACTAAGTCATTTGCTGAACTCGTAGTGATATTAAGTGTTTTTAAATTAAATATTTCAAAAAATGTTATTGATTATGTCGTTAAATTTGGAAAGACTGGCACTAATGCTATAGAGAAGCGTTTTTGTGTATTTTTCTGCTCTCAGCTTATTCAAATAGATAACAATGACAATAATGAACTAATTAGTGGTTTTATATCCTTATATAATGATTTCGAAAATTGTGTAAGGAGAGAGGTAGCCTATCAATTAAGATTTTTATCAAAAGTGAAAAACCAAGACTATTTCAATAGAAACCTTTTAACTATTTACAAAAAATACATTGAAGAAACTGAGATTTCCATTCAAGTTGAAGCTATTATCTCTATATTAGAAAACTTTGATAAGGTTTACGATGATGACAACTTTAATAAAAGATTAATAGAAATATTAATGAACTTAGTTTCAAGTAATAACGTAGAGAAAAAGCCCTATTTAAAGAAAATTACTAAACTTGTTCAAACTATTATGACTATTTCTAAAGATAATATCCAAGTGGCACAAGTTCTAGAGAAAGATGTTAACTTTATTATTAATGTAAGTTTATTATTCCCTTAAAATATAATATTTTCCTTAAAATATAATATTTTTAATATAATATTAACCATTAAACCATTTAACCATATAAATATTATATAGAAATTTATACTCACAGATATGACTAAAATTGACATAAACTTTGCTTTTTATTTTATAGAAGAGTTCTACTTATATTCTAGTTACTTAAATAATTTTAAAGAATTTGATAAACTCTCATCACTTACAGGCTTTCTCATTAAAACTGTATTTAGTCAATCATTTGTACGTATACCTCACGATTTCTTTGACGAAAATGGAGTTAGACCGACTCATAAAGCTTTAAAATTATGCTTTTTGGAAAACATAGAAAATGTAATTTATTCATATATTCATATAATTCATATTATTATTTCACAAATCAATTAAATCTCTATAGATTTTTAAATTTTTGCCAAATGATATTTTGAACAAGTATATCACAGGGAAATACTTTGCATTTTTTGACAGTACTACTCTTCCTGATACAGAATTACTATTCGTATGGTTTAAAAATATGAATAAAACGGTAATGCTATGCGAAAGTTATTTAAATAATGAGTTTTTCACTGTAATGCAAAAATATTTCCAAGAAATAAGTGAAACATTTTTGAAACTCGATCAGCTAGAATGGAGAGTTAAGAAAGATGTTTTACTAACTTTTCGACAGTAACTTAAATATAAATAACTAACTAATTAAATTAACTTAATTAATAAATTTAGATCTGAGTTATTATATAAAGGAGAAGATTTTATTGAAAAAGCTTATACAATCGTTTTAAAAAACCTAAAAGAGGAAGATAACTACAAACTTCAAGAAGAATGCGCAAAGCAAATAATTTTCTTACTTAAACACGGCACGAATACATTAAGAGAAGAAATAAGTGCGCTGTGTATTGAATATGCAAATTCTAATAATTTTTATAAAAGAAGATTATTCATACCTATGTTTGAAGAAGCTCTTAGCATTTTATCAATTAACTTTATGAAGAAGTCACTACTTCTGCATTATTATCTGAAATTATTAGACAATGACCATCCATTAATACTTAATAAGTTAATTAGATTATTGCCGTCGATATATCCATTAATTAACAATGATAAGGTTGTAAAATTACAAATAACTTCTGAGTTATTAGATATTAATGATAACGTGAAAGATCTAGAAACTAAAATTGTAATTAAAGTTATTAAATGATTAATATTATTTTTATTATAATTATGTTAACTTTATTCTACAGAGCATTAGAAAATTTACTAAATGGTTAGAGAATTTTGAAAAGAACAAACATTTACCTGAAATAACAAAAATGTTAGAATATGATAAAGTTAAAGAGAAACATGAAGAAAAAGTTAAAATAGTTTCTATGAAATGCTTTCAGGATTATAATCATGAAAGTGTATATGGTCCTGGAGTTCATTCTTCTCTAAAAAATGAGACAAGTATAAATTTGTTAAATGTACTTGGTGGAAATAAATCTGCGTTGTCTAAAAAATCTATTTCTAATTCAAAACTATATAGTGGGAATAAGATTCCTGTATTTTATTAAATATAATTTATATAGGATTTAGGCAGTAACTCTTCTAATCTTGGAAAAATAGATAGTACTTCGAATACAAAACTATACAGTGGGAATAAGATTCCTGTAAGTTATTATAAATAATTATATATAATTTAAACAGGACTTAAGCAATAACTCTCCTAATTTCGGGAAAATAGAGAATACTAGCAAGTATTTCTCTCCAAATTTAGTGAAAAGAGACATAACTAACTTGGATGACGGAGTAAAACCCGTTTTGAAAAAAATACCAATAAAGACCTCTAAGACAATTTCTATTTCTGATAAAAAAGTTATGAATGTCAAGTTGAGCCCTAGATTAAGTGTGGATTCAAATAGCAAAACTCTTAATTTAGTTAAAAAGAGTTTATATGTAAAAGAAGACAAAAATAAATAGAATAGGATATAAATATGTTATGAATTGAGATGTATTTTTCCTAAATATTATGTTATGATTTTAAATGTAAAATTGTAACTAATTAACATTTTGTGTAATTACTTTTGTATATTAGTTAATAAGGATATATGTATATACCTTATTTTTTTTATTACAAGTAAATTATTTCTATATAAATAACTTTTAATATGTAATAATTTAATTAATAATAATACTAATTTATTTTTAATTGTAGTAAACTATAAATAAATTTCAACATTTACTATGTAAACTTCATATTTTCTGTTAAATTATTAAAATTAAATTCAAAAGAAAAATGAAAGTTATTCTCAATAGTTATTTTTGCTTAACCATTCAGTTTTTACTATCATACCTCAACTTCATTTCAGCTTCAAAGGAAGTTTTTCTAACAAATGATATATATTATCTACCAGACAATAGAATAGATTATATTCAAAAAAGTAATTTAACATTTTATGGGGATATTGCTAAAAATGAAGATGCTAAATACTTTAACGTATGGGGTCTACCTGTAGTTGATGCTACAAGATTTAACGTGGTAAAACTAGTGAAGACTCCAGCTCAAATAGGAACAGATAAGTATAGTTTTAATAAAATATTAAAAAATGGTGACGATTTGAAGTTAGGTGAGAATTACTATATAAACTATACCTTAAACGATAATGCTATATCCTCAACTGCACTAAAAAAGATATGGGCTAAGACTTACTACGATCCTGCTAATCCTTATGAACATAAATGGGATGCTGAATGTCAATTTAACAGCTACCCTGCCCAATTTCAACTAGCTTTTCAAAAAGCATATGGAAATATAAAAAAGATTGTATCATGGGGAGGACTTGCTTTTGCAATATTTAATGGTAAAGAAGGAATTCATGTTGTTAAGTATAATAATTTACAACCTACTTTTATTACTTTGACTAATAGCATAGATTCCAATAATAATTTAAACAATCAAAACTTTAATGATATATTTATTATCAATCAGTTTAATTTAGATGATGGATATCTTGTAATAATAAGTGATAGCGATACTATAATATTTAAATTAATTCTAAGTAGAAATGGTGTCGATATAAATTTAGAACTATATGCTGTTTTCGGTAATAATGTTTATTATTCCCCAAAGAATATAACTGGATTTGGACTAAATGAGAATAATTTGATTGTTTCTACTTTAGATTATGGAATATTAGTTTTAAAAGATTTTAAAACAATAAGAAATAGAAATATGCAAGCAGGAAATCCAGGTCCCCCGGGATCAGCGAACAGTGGTCCGATTGTTCCAGCTGGATTTACCCCAACTTCAAACACAACTAATACAACTAATACCACAACAACTACACCAACTACTTCTACTACTTCTACAACTTCTACTAGTACTTCAGCAACAAGTTCTAGTTCCAAATTTAAAAGTACTGGAGTTTGGAAAACAATAGGTATGGTAACTTACTATACAGACAGCAACAATGTCAAAACAGTTCTTAAAGTAAAAGACTTTATCATCTTTAATAAAACAATTTACCTATTGGCACAAGGGTTCGGACTTAAAATACTTAAACTAGGCAGTGTACAGTTCCTTTCAATTGCTATAACAGAAACAAATCTTAAAGATAGCAATTTCCTAAAAACAATTCCATTATGTTTTGCCTATGCAACAGCAAATAATGGATTAGAACACCCACATCTTAAAAAATTAGATTATTACTATAATCCCTTAACAAATTATGGATACGTAGGAATACTTGTCGATAGTTCAGAGACAGTCCCTGAGTTCTTTATAGAGTTAATAATACAAGATAATGAAGAAATTCCATTAGTCAATAAAATATTTTATTCTCCAACTGTTGTTCTTGCTGATACTTTTACTACAGATACTCACTGGTCATTTATTCTTGATAAAAGCAGAAAGACCTTGATAATCTTAAGAAGAGGATTACTCAACCCAATTTCAGAATTAACTTACAATGCTCCTCTTACTCTTTTAATTAATAATTTAGATCTAAGTACTTATGTCCCTATTGTTCATATATACGATACAGGTCTTCAAAAATTAGGAATTGCATTTACTAGTCCAAGTTTAGGGCTTTCTTACCTTAATAATTTTGAATTCTTCGATGACGAACTAGTTTGTAAATTTAATGATGAAGGTTTATATCATGTTGGTTTTTCATCACAAGCAGAAATATGTGATCCAGATTCTATTGATAAAGATAAATATTGCACTTTATGGATTTATAATCCGATAAAAGTAAAAGAGAAAGTAATTCCATATCTAAGAACTCTTGGTATAATTCTTGGAATTTTACTTACACTTATAGCTATGGGTATTACTGTTACTGTACTTACATGCACAAAATGTTGCCATAAGAACTGCTTTGAACAAGTAGAAAAGAAAATAACAGGTTATGTAGTAAGAGAACAACAACAATATGGAAGTAAGGTAGAACTAGAAGATAAATCATCCAAGGCTGCTAATATATGATAATTATATTATAGAAAAGTTAATAAAATATTTATTTGTTAATTAATAATAATAATAATTAAGAAGTTTATATTTTTTATATTGTTTTAATATGCTATAATATAATATTCTATTATTTTATACTATATTTTTATTAATATTAGTATTTTATATGAAAATTATCCTATACAATTTTCATTTACCATTACCATTGATTTTGTTTTTAATACTTTATTTTATATCTTGCTGTTGGCTCTGTTTGCAATACTTGATACTTACTAGGAGAATTAATAGACGGGAGATCAAGCCTAGCAGAATTTTGAGTAGTATTCTGATAAGAGTTCTGATAAGAATGTTGAATTTTATTTCTATTTACATTTAGAAAATGAGAAGACTTATTTTTGTTAATAAAATCTAAATTAGCTCCGTTTGAATGACCAACTTTTTGGATTTGTTTCAATACTTCCATTTGAGATTTCTTAAGTTGTTGAATTTTAAGTTTTTGGTCTTCAGCTGATAATCGTTTCTATTTAATTAATAAATATTAAAATATTGTATTAAAATGTATTAAAATTTATATGATAATTTAAACATAGTATAAATATACAATACTTACATGTGGTGAAACTACTTTATTTTCCGATAAATTTAAAGTGTTTCTCAAAGTATTAAGCATGCTTGATTCTTGCCTTTTATCTGATAGCCTAGTACTCGTTTGATGTTGTTGCTCTAGTCTTAATAAAGACATTTTGGTAAATTCAAGTTCTTTAATGGATTCCTTAAAAAGTTTACGCTTTGTTGGGCTAATACTAATCATATTGTCTGGATTAAATATTTGCATTGAATCCGGAATTAATCTCATCTTCACAGTCGGACTTTCAACTCTAGTCGGTTGCCTTTCCATTTCTGGCTGTGATTTCTTTTTACTAAATTTATTTGTCCAAAGAAGTCTTTTCGCAATATTAATTTTTCTTATTTTTTCTTCTAGTTCCTTTTTAATACTCTCTTCTGCACTGTAAGAAAATTTATTGTTGATGTTTTCATACAACACAATATTTTTCTATACGATATAATATTTTTTAGTTACTTTTAACTTCTTTTTTCTTTTTTCTAAAGACCTCATTTCTTTTTCATTAATAATTTTGAGTTTTTCTCTAGGGCTCATTTTTTCTTCAAAGTCATGATGGTAATCATCACTATATAATTAAAAGTTAATAAAAATAATACTATATCATATCTCCAGTAGAAAGATTGTTATTTTTCGCAAGTCTCCGATTCATTGTTTTTATTATTATTTATTAAATGAATTATGTAAATTAAATTAATAAAACTATAATAATATTTCTGTTATTTATAAATTTATATTTATGATTTAAATAAAAGAGTTGATTAAATATATTATAAAATATTAATTGAAGTGAAGATATGTGGGATGGTAGTGGTATGGGAATAGTAATAGTAATAAGAAAATGAAATAAATTGTGTGTAAACTGTAATATAATTGGTTTTTCTTTATAATTACTTTATTTAAGTATTGAAGTATTTAAGTATTGAAGTATGTAATTTTCTTAAAAAAAGTATATAAATTGAAGATTATTTTATTTACTCTGAATGTATATTTTGAGTTATTAATATTTAAAATAGTATATAATTAATTATTATTATAATTATAGACTTAAAGAAAATGAAGTATTTTAATTGGTTTCAATTACTATTTATTTATCAACTATTAATTTACATACATACTATACTACTATACTACTATACTATTATTATACTATAATATCGTTATAACAATATTTTACATAAATTCAATTAACTAAATTCCTTTTATTTAAGTTTTTATAAATAATCTAATAATTAATTCCCCTCCAAATATATATTAATATTTATTATATAAATTACAAATTAGTTTTAAAATATAAAAATTTAAAGCATGTTCGAAGCAAAACTAAAAGAAGGAGGTCTTTTCAAAAAGCTAATAGAGTCAATTAAAGAACTCGTAAATGACATCAATTTAGATAATAACTCAAATGGAATCTCATTGCAAGCCATGGATAGCTCTCATGTAGCTTTAGTCACCTTAAGTTTATTAGCCGAAGGTTTTGACCATTATAGATGTGACCGCCCAATGACTTTAGGAATTTCTGTTAATAATTTATCGAAAATTATGAAATGTGGAGGGAATGATGACTCAATTACATTAAAAGCTGAAGAAGAACCAAGTAGTTTAAATATTATATTCGAAAATAAAAAACAAAAGAAAACCAGTGACTTTACCCTTAGCTTAATCACAATCGACTCAGAACACTTAGGAATTCCAGACACAAGCTATAGCAGCATAATCACAATGCCCTCAGGAGAATTTACTAGAATTTGCAGAGAGTTATATCAACTTTCAGAAACAGTAGTAGTCGAAACTAATAAATTTTATGTTAAATTTTCTGTTACAGGAGATGTAGTTGGCGGGAGCATAAAAATTGACGGAAACGACTCAAATGAAAAAGAGAATCAAACTCAAATTAATGTAATAATAAATAATAACATTTACATTTAAATTACTAATTTATAGGTAGAAGAACCAGTCAATTTAGCTTTTGCTTTAAGATATCTTAATATGTTTACAAAGGCGTCTTCATTAAGTGATCAAGTAATTTTAATATATTGACAAGTTATATTAACTTTTAGGTTACTCTTTATTTATCACTAGAATATCCCTTAATGGTAGAATACAAACTTGAAAACTTAGGAAAATTACGATTTTACCTAGCTCCAAGAATTAACGAAGAAACTAAATAAGAAATAAGAAACAAGAAATACTTAACATCTAAGAACTAAGAAGTAATATGACAAGCAATAATATAAATTATTTAGTTAATAATTAATAATAAGAGTTAATAAGTAAATAGTTTTACTATAATATTATTTCGTATAATATTAGTATATTCATTAATTATATATGCATACATAAATATATTGTTTATCAATTTATCATAATTTAAATAAATTTATTCAATGAATCTGTTAAATAGCTTTGTTCAAAGTCGACAAAATCTTCCATATATTTCATAAAGGATTCTTTTTTACAATGTAAGATTTCTTGTTCACCTAGTTGTGGCATTTGGCGAGTTTGGTTACCTATGCAATTTTTGAAATCCTTTTCGGCTTGAAATAATAATTCCTGAAATAGTTATATTAGTCATATTATTTAAATTGTTATATTAGTTATTTAACTTATATTAGTTATAATACAAGTATTATATACATTTTTCTTCGTTGAATATTTCCCAGCCCATTCACTATTACAATCAACTGTACACTTGTCAAAAGCAAGATCATTATTAACAACATTTCTTCCTGAAGCCATAATACTTTCATATTGACATTGGGTATTACATCTTTCTATTGTAGAGCGACTTATCTTATTAAAATTAGATTCTAAATATTGTTGCCAATTCCTAAACAAATGCATATTATCTTCATATGTATCAAGATTTCCTTCAGTGTCTGGAATGATTTCTGGTTTATAATTAAGTTTTTCTTTTAGCCACATTGAAATTAATTATTAAATGTTATTAAGTAATATTAATAAGTAAATAATTTAATATTAATTGTAAATTAATTAGTTTATTAAGTCAATTAGTTTTATTAAGTCAATATTTATAATAATTTTTATAACAACTTTTTAACAACTTTTATTTGATTACAAAATCTTATTTTCTTTTGTATTTGTGTTTATATTTGTATCGATAGCTATATTATCAGCTTCGCTTTCAGCTTGGTAATAGATGTTTTTAGTTTCGTTCTTTTTGTATTTTTCGTAAATGTTCTGTTTTAAATTAGAAATTAGTAATAGTATTTAGTTATTTTATTTATAATATTTAGTTGTTAAATTTAGTTGTTGTAATTTTACCTTTGTTTTCATTGGTTTGTAATCCTCGTCAAGTTTATTAATATTGTAGACTCTGTTTCGAATATTTTTGTAGATAATATATAAAGTAAATATTATGCAAAGTGCAATTAATGTTTTGAATAAGACTCTTACAACAAATTCAAATAATTTAAAAATGCCATATTCTTCTTTCATTA
>Ga0100378_1006286_pt1 | contig 10754 bp, 14 predicted proteins | sample CryGeymeta201502_FD_81535 | JGI IMG/M metagenome (GOLD analysis project Ga0100378, IMG submission 81535) | Groundwater microbial communities from Crystal Geyser aquifers in Utah, USA - Crystal Geyser metaG 2015-02 | ecosystem: Environmental > Aquatic > Deep subsurface > Groundwater | place: USA...
CTTTCAAAATACTTTCTTCACTTTGATTATCATTATTATCATTATTTTGATACAATAATACTATACTTTCATAATGATTTATTTGATTGTTTAACTGACTTATATCATCAATCTTCATTATTTGACTTGCAAACTTACTATTCATAATTACAATAAATACATTATTTATACATCAATTATTCATATTAAAGTTATATAATTACCTTTCAATCCAGTCCGAAATATAATCACTGCTTACTTGACCATTGTATAAATATTTAATTGAGTCTTTTATATAATAAATAGAAGGATAATTTTTAACTTCATATTCTCTACATATTTTATAAGCTTTATTTGATATAATCCCAAACACCATTGTTTGATTTTTAAATGTAGGATTCTGTTCAAGTGTTTGAGCTAATGAATAAAACTCTCGTTTATGTTTAAGACTGTTACTTGACCATGTAGCATGAAAATACAAAACTAAATTATCCTTATTTTTATAATTCTTGTAATTTTCTTCTGTAATATCCACTACTTCAAAAAGATGTACTAAAGTTTGTTGAATTGTTATTAAGAAAAAAATCCAAGTAATTGTTGTTTTAGACATTTTTAATTCAATATAAAGCTAATAATCTAATAATTTTATATATTATTTATAAACAATATATTGTTATAATGTATATAAACTATATAATGTTTCATAAAAAAATAATTAAGGAAACTATTAAATAAGAATAAAATATAAAAATCAATCATAGCTGTATCTATCTTGCATTATAAAATTAGTGTACGACTCGTTCCCTATGTGAAATAATTTGAAAACCAATTACTCTATTGCTAAAAAATGTGAATGAGTGCCGCAATTTTCAAACATTTATAAATTTAAACACAAACAAAATAAACATATTTATATATTATTTATTGTTCTTATATTATTTTTATTAAGTTTAATTATTATATATAATAATGATTTTATTTATAAATGATAAGGAATTTTGTAATGAAATATAGTTTTAAATTAATTAACAGACATTGTGTTCATAATGGATTCAATACAACAATTTATTTTGATTATACTAATAAAGGCAAAAATGGAATGATTCTGCATAAATTATTTTGCACTAGTTCAGCAAATTCTGCAAATTCAAGTAGTCCAGACGCAGAGGCAGATATAAATTCTGAAAGATCTTTTAAACAAAATTTAGCTGATCTTCTTAGAGAACAGAATGATATTCAAATAATTAATGGTTTATATGAAACAAATAAAAGTGTTTTTGAACGGGATCTAGAATTTACTTTGTTATTCTTAGATATATATGCCTCGAAGTTTGATCAAGGGCAAAATATAGAATATTTTGAAATTGCAAAAAATAAACTTGTTATGAGCATAATCTCCCAGGTCGAAGAAAGAATTTTAGATATCGATCCCTTTTTTATTCTTAGTTTTTTCGAAACCATAACTAAATTTAAGCATTTCGACAATAAACTATGGCTAAAATTCGAATATATACTAATACAAACCAACTTTATTTACGAAATAGATATTAAATATTATCATCTATTATTAAAAGGATTTGAAAACTTTTTCAGTCGAGCAAAAGAATCTGTTATACCAACAGAGGAAATATTTGAATTTATAGAAAATCAACTAATCATCAATATAAAAAGATTAATAACAGAAGAAAAATTATATTCATCTATTGATCTTAAAAATCTAATTGATAATTATATAATATTTGGAAAGAACCTAGAAGGATCAAGGGACTTATTCGATTTATTAATAAAAACCATTAGAGAACATAGAAATTTTAAAAAGACTTCACTTGATTGTTTAATATGTGTTTACTTTGTATCAATATTAATTGAATCAAATGTTTATTCTAATAAGACTTTAACTTCTTTTATTAAAAGTTTAGAGTCGTTAATTAATTCAAACGATGTAAATAACTTTGAAGAGACATTTAAACAAGATAATCAAGTTAAGTATTTATTTAAATGGTCTGTTTTGAGGAAACAAAATAAAGAAATGTTGAGAAAGTTAGATGTATTAAATAAAACAGATTTAGAATTAATATAAGAAATATTAATATTTTTATATGTTGATAATATGTTATTTATAGGATTGTTTATAGGAGTGTTTATATGGATATGTTAATGTTTTTATAAGATTATATTAGTTATTATCTTTATAGTAATTTATATGCTAAGTTTATATTTATATAAATATGTATAAGTTTATTCACTTTATTAATATTTATTATCGTTTTCATTATCATTCTTATCCTTTGTTGTTAAACTTTGTTCAACTTTATTTTTCTTAAATTTGAACTAAATTATTAATGTTGTTATATTAGAATTTGTTTAGATTTTTTATTCGCGTAATATACTAGTATTACAAACGTAATAAGTATTATATGTTTTAAATCATTATAAAATATTACTGTATCTTTTATTATAATTTTCAATCGTTCAAATTTTGATTTTGAGTAGAATTCATCATTTTCCTTTGTATCCCAATAAAAATTATTATCGACAACTTCTTCTACATTATGCATGTTGTACTTATCACCATAAGCCTTATTTAGATAAAAAGGGTCGACATTATCGTGGTTAGGTTCAAATTTATATTTAAGGTCTGACCAACCTTCACGTCTTTTGGCAATACTTTCAGCATATTTAACTTGATGAAACTTATAATTAACTAAAATTTCGTCTAGCCTTACTCCACTTTTTAATTTGTCATTGATTTCTTTAGCTTTTACAAGTAGGTCTCTAAATTAATTGATTGTTATTAAATTGTAATATATAGAAATTATATGTACTCTTGCTTCTTTACTTCTTCTGTTCTACTTCTTTTTTTAAAATCATCATAGTTTTTTCTATTAGTAAAGTTCTCGGAGTCGTGATAACCAAATATTAACTTATCATATTCTTTTCTTTTTTCTACGTCACTTAGAACTTCGTAGGCTTCTGCTATTTGTTTGAATTTTTCCTAAAAGGTTAGGTTAAGTTAGATTAGATTAAGTTAAGGTATGATATTAATTATATACTGTTTGATTAAGAGCTGAGTTCGGAACGTTATCTGGATGGTATTTCTTTGCTAGTGTATAATAAGTCTTTTTAATTTCTTCTTGAGATGAATCTGGAGCAATATTTAATATTTGATAGAAACATTTAGAGTTGTCTTTCCGAACTAAACTACTAAAACCACTGAAATAAATATTATAAATGTTCGAAATATTTGTTGATAATCCAAAGTTTTTAATATAATTAGTAGATCTTAGTCCGTAGTTATTAATTTTATTGTTTGAAAAGGATGATTTTGTTGAAAAGCATGAATAAGAATTTTTGAATAGTTTTGAAAAGCTACTTTTCATTTATGTTTATAGTAAAATAAATAATTAATGAATATTAATGAATATTAATAAATATTACTTATGATTATTAATGATTTAGAAAATATTAATAAACACATAAATAAATAAACTCATAAAACAACTATACAAAAAATAATTAATATTAAGTTAATTAGATTAACATTTTTAATAATATTATATCTATTATTATATCATATCTATATCAAATTTCTTAATTATTCTTCTGACTCTATTATATTCTCTAAAACCTCTATCAAATTCTCCTTAACAAATTCATAACACTTTTCTTGTTGTGTAATTATCTTAATATCATTCATATCATTAATTTTACTATTTTGATCACTATTTTTTATTTTAGTTATTGATTCCTAAGATATTAATAATAATATTATTAATTAAGGATTGATATACCTCTCTGTTTCTATTTTCATTCATCGATATACATTTATCAAAATACTCAAATAACTTCTTTGCAATTAAGATGTCCTTTTGACCAATTTCTTCATTATTGAAATATTTTAAGTTTTGAAATCGGTATAATAAAAAGTACTTTAATAAATTTGAAGAACAAATATCATTATTCTTAATTATTATATTGTTAATTTCTCCTAAGTCTTCAAATTTAATAATTTGATAAAAAGAATGTAGGTTATTTTTCGAAAAGCTTATCTTTGCTAGTTTAGTGAAGTTTTTAATTTTTTCGAGTATTCTTTTATTACTTATTAAATCAATATTAAAATATTCAAAATGAATATCTACTATAGTTTCATAAAATTCCTTTTGATCTAGCACTTCAAGTGCATTACCAAATATATTTAATTTGTTAACTCCTAATAGTAATTAGAAATTATAATAGTATTAATAACAAATAAAAATAACTATACCTTCCAGTTCTGCATGTCCTGAAACAATTTTTGTTTCCTTCAACTTTTTTACGCTAAAACCATTAAAACCATTATCTTTAATAAATTTAATTTCTTCAATCCATTCATTTTCAATATGCTTCAGTATATTATCTGAATTATCTTCATTCTTTAAATCATTCGCATTATTAGTATTGTTATTAGTATTAGTATTATTGTTATTATTATTATTGTTATTATTATTGTTGTTATTATTATTGCTATTGTTGTTATTATTAGGATCTTTGAAGTAGTTCTGATTATTAATAACATTTAACTGATTTATTTGATTATCACTAATACTATTCTTACTACCTTGCGCAACAAGCGGCATCATCAAAGAACCAGTGTTATTTTCCTCTTGAACTGAAGGAGTGTTCATGTTTGACTCATTATTATTCTCAAGATTTTGATATATTTGATTAATCTTCTTAGATGCATCATAACTTTCTTCTTTTTTTAGGTTTAATGATTTTGATAAAGAATTACTTGTATTGAAATTATTAAATGTTTTTTGTTGCAGCTGAAGGTTAACATTATTAATATTTGTAAGATTGGTTATTGGTGTTAAGTTATTAACTTGTTTAATTGATACAGAACTTTCTGATTTTTCGGGTTTTTGTAAGTCTTTATCACCTTTTTTATCTTTATTTTTTGTTTTGATCGGTAAAAATTTTACTATATCATTAGATTCTTTTAGTGAAAGAACTGGATTATCTTCGATGATTAGCTCAACAATGTATTTTAACTAAATTAATTTAAGAAATTAAAGAAATAAATTTAAATTATAATTATAGATATTACCTTTTTAAGCTCGATCAAGTGTTCAACTTTAGATATCATATTACGACCTAAATTTAGTTTTCTTAACTTATCAAAGTTAGATATTTGGGAAGGAACTGCAACAATCTATAGCAATTAGTAATTCGTATTATCATTTATATAATTTATAATTGTATTAATTAGTAAGCTTATATGTTTATCTTACCAAGTTCTTTCTTAAATTTAACTCTTCCAAACTTCTATTATTTAATAAATCAGTAAAATTTGTTATTTGATTATTGGCCAAATTTAACAGTCTTAGCTTTTTCAATATTGATAAATTTTCAATTAGCTTTATTTTATTCGAATGTAAATCTAACACTTCCAAATCAGCCATTAAATTTAAGTTTTTTATCTTCTCAATGAAGTTTTTACCTAACATTAATGCTCTTAATTTTGGAACAGTATGTAGATTTTCTATTTCAACTATTTTATTTGAGTATAAATTCAAATATAAAAGATTGTTTAGCGATACTAAATGATCTATTTTAGTTATTAGATTGTTTTCTAAACTTAATAGCTTTAAGTTTTCTTCCCCTTCAAATAAAGGAATATGAGGTAGGTCTAAATTATTTAAGTATAATCTATCGAACGTCTTAATTCTATACATAGGTTTACGATAAACAACGATCTTTTTTGGAATTTGCGGTATCTTTATATTAAATTGGTTAAAGTAGAGTAAAGTTATAATCATAATTAAAGTTATATAAGTGATAATAATAATTTAATATCGTTATATTATATGTTACTTCTACAAATATAATATCTCCTTCTCCGTCGAACCTTCTTAATATTCCAAATTTTAAAAAGTATGAAAATCTATCATCTTTTTCTATTTTGAGTAAAGCTAAGCAAGATAATGAATGTAAGTAATGTATTAATAAATATTATAAATGAATAAACATTAATAAATATTTATTGTACATTCAACGACATATTTTGATATTTTTGTTCCGAAGTAATCATATTGAGTCGGTCTTTATTATTTGTTAAATTTAATAATTTACTTTGATTTTGATAATGAGGCAATATCTGTGATTGACTTCTTTTTCTCATCTTCTGCATTATTTTCTTGTTTAATTTTAGGGAGGTTATTCATTGTTATTTACTATTGTTTTTAATTTAAAATTTAATTTTAATTAATATTAGTTAATGTTAATAAATAATGTTAATAGTTTTATAATATTATTAATAATTCTTATCTTAAGATTATATTATTATAAACTGTTTAACTATTTGCAATCAAAATTAATAAATTAAAATTTTGACATTTAGTTACTATTTTGTAAATTACCAACAATTAAGTAATTTATAATATATATTAATTTTAATAATCGACCAACATGAATATAGATAAAAATCAAAAGAATCTAAATATGGAAAATCTTCTGAAAAAGCTTATTAATGATAAAATATTATTCAAAAAAGAAGTTTATAATGCAATGATGCAAGTTGATAGAGCTGATTTTATTAATCCTGACTATGCTTACTACGATTGGTAATAAAGCTTATTAAATTTAAATTAATTAACTAATTACTCAGTGCTCAGCCTATTGACTATAACGTCGTTATATCTGCACCTCACATCCATGCAGAATGCTTAGAATTTCTATCAACTCATATAACTCCTGGAAAGAAGATTTTAGATGTTGGATGTGGTAGTGGTTACCTGTAAGTATAATAACAACAAGATAATAATCTTAAAATAATAATCTTACTATATAACATTATTTAGAACAGTTGCTTTTTCAAAATTGATGGAAGATAAAGGAGTTGTTGTTGGAATAGACCACATACCTGAGTTAGTAAATCTTAGTATTACTAATATATCAAAATCGCACAAAAAATTAATTGACGAAAAGAAGATAATCCTTGATGTTGGTGATGGAAGATTAGGATATAAATCAGAAGCTCCTTTTGATGTAATTAATGTTGGAGCAGGTAGATATTTAATGATTAATCATATAATATATAATCAATAATTGTTTAATATTTTTAAGGTTGTACACAAGTTCCAGATGAACTAATAAATCAATTAAAGTTTGGAGGACGTTTAGTAAGAATTATAATTTAAGAAATTTTCAATAATTTTAGGTTATTCCAGTTGGACCAAATCAAGACAATCAATATATCTATATAATTGATAAAGATAAAGACGGAAAAATAAGTTGGCAACAAACAGTAGGAGTTGTAAGAAACATTATTTATTTATATTATTATTAATTTTTATAATGAATAAAATTTACAGAGATTTGTTCCGCTGACATCACCTGAAAATCAATTAGGTTTAGAAAAATAGACTAGTAAAATAGTACTAGTATAAATAAACACAAGTAGTTAATTGATATAATATTAAAACAAAATACAATAAATATTAAATACTAAAAACTAAATACTATAATATATAATAAAAATATAGTATAAAAATTATATTTAATATCTTTAATTATTAACATCATATATCAAACAACAAATAAACTATTTATTTAACAAACCCATAAACTAACTGTATAATTCCTATTCACCTATTCACCTATTCACCTATTCAACTATTCAACTATTTATCTTTTGCATTAATTGTAAAACTTGATTGCAGACTTTCTGTAATATTTGAAAACATAAATTGATTCTTCCTTACACTACTTGTATCACTATTTGAATCTTTAATTGTATCATTTGTGTTACTTGAACTCTTTGTATTATTATCTAAATTCATTTCTTTTACTTTCAAACAACAGTTACAATTACAATCTCCGTTAATTCCATTTATTTTATTATTTCCATTTAATTCAATTATTTTGTTATTGCTTTCTATAAATTTATCCAAATAAGTTTCAAGATTAACTTCAATTGGTAAATTGTCTAATAATTCATAGTTATTAGTAGCAGCTAGTAAAAAAGCATAAAAAGGTCTTGATGGACTAAAAACATTTGAATTATACTCGGGATGGTACTGAGTTCCAAAGAAGAATGGATGAATTTTTCTATCTAATTCGCATGTCTCTAATCTTGTTTCTGTTTTGTCTATTCCTCCGAAATACATTCCCTTATTCTCTAAATATTTTCTTGATCTTAAGTTAACCTCATATCTATGTCTATGTCTCTCAAATACATAATCTTTTCTGTATATTTTGTAAGCTAGACTAGATTTGTTTTTAATATTACATTGTATTTCTCCTAGTCTCATTGTTCCTCCGAGTTTATCGTAGTTAGCATCATCCATTATTGTTATTACATCATGCATCAATTCAGGATTTTCTTTATTATCAACAAACTCTAAACTAGTTGCATCTTCCCATCCGACTTCTTCACGTGCGAAATCAATTACAGCAATTTGCATTCCTAAACAAATACCTAAATATGGTATCTTTTTATGTCTAGCAAATCTAATTATTGATGTCATGCAATCAACACCTCTTATTCCGAAACCTATTTAAAATTAAATATATTATAAGTAGTTATTAATTATACCTCCTGGGACTAATAATCCATTGCATTTCTCCACTTCTCTCTTTATGTTTTCAACTTCCTTTTCGTATTCTTCTTTGTTATCTTTTAGGACTGCAGCTTCTATCCATTTCAGTTCAAGCTTTGCATTTGCTAAAAATGATGCATGTGTAATTGCGCAAACTAATGAATGATAGCTTTCCTTTAAATGTGTATACTTTCCAACAATTGCTATTTTTACATTTTGTAGGCAGTCATTTAAACTTAATTGCTTATAAAGCGTATATAACTTGCTATACTTTTCTAAAGTACAATTTTTGATAGGTAGGTTAAGCTTCTTTAGAACTAATTCATGAACTTTTGATTCCTTCAATATATTTATAATATTATAAGTATCTGAATTAAATAGACTAAAACAGTATTTTGAATCAACATGAGCATAGTAAGCTACTTTCTCTAAATCAGAATTAGACATCTGATGTTGTGATCTGCATATTACAAAGTTGGGAAATACTCCAGCGGTCTTTAAGTCCCTTATTCCATGTTGGGTTGGTTTAGTTTTATGTTGTTTATCAGTTCCTATTTCTGGAATCCATGTAACTAAAAAGACTAAACAGTCATCAGACGGGTTTTTTGAAAGAAATACTCTAATTGCTTCATAAAAGGCTCCACTTTCATAATCACCTACTGTTCCTCCTATTTCTATAATGCATATATCATTTTCTTTATTAGGATCATTTTTTTGTACCTTTATTTGAGAAACATTTTTTATCCAGTCTAATATATCATTAATTACATGAGGAATCATTTGAACTGTTTTCCCTAAATAATCTCCTTTTCTTTCTTTTTGAATAAGATTTTGATAAAGTTTTCCACTTGTTAAATTATGGGCTGATATCAAACTTATTGGAAGGGCTCTTTCGTAATTTCCTAAATCAAGATCAGTCTCCCCGCCATCTTTTAAAACATAAGTCTCACCGTGCTCAAACGGGTTCATAGTACCAGCATCAACATTAAAATAAGGATCTACTTTCATAGTTGTAATTGTATAACCACAATTTTGTAAGAGAATTCCTAAATTGCAAACAAAAGTTCCTTTTCCTACTCCACTTATTGTACATCCACAAACAAAGATATATTTCATCTTTATATACAAATAATTAATACTAAATTTTAAGTAATAAATATATATAAATAATAATTAACTTGCAAATTACTAAATATTAACTTATAGTTATACAAAATACAAATAAATTAAGTAAATTACACAAACAAACTTAAATAAATAAAATATCTTTATTAATATTTCAAATGATAATTTAAATTATTCTAACTTTCTCAGTATAAGTTTGTAACTCTTTTATTTCATTTGGTTCTAAATTTGCGTAATTGAGGAATAACTTATTTATTGGTGCAAAGGTTGGATGACAAAAAGCTAAAAATATGAATCCAACTGAAGCCACGATGAATAACAATAAATTTGCTGTTCTAGGATAGCTTGGTATTTTAAAGTGATCAGCAATAATTACAGCAATTACATACGATACTCTTACCATTACACTTAAAATAACAAAATTCATCAAATCCGTCTTTTCTTCTATTAAAACGGCAATAAGAGATGATATAAATCCTGAAATAAATGATGAAGTTGGGTTCTCATAGTTAAATGTTTTAAATAAGAGTTTCATTAGTTTATATAGTGTTGGCATAAGAGAAACAAATAAAGCTGTTCGAAGATTAGGCATATTAAATATAGCTGATTTCAGTAATTCAAATGTTAATCCTTTCATTCCGCTTTTTTTCAAAGAAAATATAGTCTTTAATAAACTATATACTACTCTAAATCCATATACTTTTAAAAATTGAATACCAAAAAATTTCATAATATTAGGAAGAGTATTTGTTTTTTGAATATCAGAGTTATTTTTATCAGTATTAGTATTATTGTTGGAGTCTTTAAAATCTTTTGTGTCTACTTTAGCAGTATCTACTTCGTTTTTTAACTCGCTTGTTGTTTTTGAAATTAAGTCACTTGTTGTTTGCTGCATTTATTGAAAAGTAAATATAAAATTAATATATTATATAATAATAAATATTAGAATAATAAATGAATTTATTGTTTTATTAACTTGTTATTATGTAATATGTTATTATAAATTATGAATAAATTTTATAAATCAAGTATATAAATATAATTAAAATTAATTATTTAATGGATAACAAC
>Ga0100378_1006287_pt1 | contig 10754 bp, 8 predicted proteins | sample CryGeymeta201502_FD_81535 | JGI IMG/M metagenome (GOLD analysis project Ga0100378, IMG submission 81535) | Groundwater microbial communities from Crystal Geyser aquifers in Utah, USA - Crystal Geyser metaG 2015-02 | ecosystem: Environmental > Aquatic > Deep subsurface > Groundwater | place: USA...
GAATTTAGGATCTGACTTTCGACCTCTAAATTTCAAGATAGAGGACTTCGAAAGCAGCAACTAAAGTTATACACTTCTTATTCTCACGAAACCATATAAATCAACAAACTAATAAACTCAGTCTCAGCTCTAACAACTCAAAAAGGGATTTGATTTTCTATAAGTCAACAGAAGGAACTACATTTCAATATAATCAAAAAAATTGTTTGATGAGGCTGAATCTCTTTAAAATAACAAAGAGGAAAGACTGTCCTTGGCTAAAATGGTTAGTTTTTGTCGTGAGCTCAAAAAAGTCATGAAAGCCAATACGCCATATCTGGAAACCCATCGATAGTTGTAGTTTTTTGAACATTTCCTCAGAGACCCTTCCAAATTCATAGATGAATAAGGAACAGAAAGTCAACCAGTAACAGGTATTTTGTTTCATTATTGTGAACGACTCCTCGGAATCAAAATGAAAAGTAGATATGGTCAGCAATAATATGAATACTTGGCAGTTCCAGTGGTCAGGGGTTTTACATTGCGGAATCTTGATATCTCTTTGTTCGCTTAAAAATTTGAAAAAATGTGCTTTGAAAATAAATTTGAGTTGGCAAAATAAGCCTTAAGATACTCAAAGGAACTGTAATATGACTATTTGGGAGTTTTAGTAAAATAAATAAACCTTGTCATATGCATGGAGAGCTATGCGTAAGCTCTTTAAAAGATTGAGCTGGTTTTGGCCATGCTTTCGACTCATGATCCTCGTAAATTGATAATCATAGCTCTTCAGGCTCAATGCTGTTAAGCTCTTGGAAGAGTAGAATAATCAATGGCTCATCTCAAACTCCTTCTAGAGGAAACTGAATATCTCTATCAGAATAAGGACAAACTTGTAGATGTTTACTTCTTAATAGCTGGCATTTTGAGTCGATAGAATCTTCATAACGAACTTATTGAGGTCTATAGAACAATTCTTCGTGTATCTCCTTCCTCAAGACATCGAGTTGTGCTGGAATATGCTCAATTTTTACTGGGTCAAGAGGCAGATCCGCATATCTTATTGGATTTCATTCAAGAGCATGTAAAGCATTACTCAAAGACAGCTGAAGCTCAACTTCTGTTGGGAGATGTATATTTCAAATGCAGAAATTATCCTAAAGCAGTATCGTTCTATTAAACTGCCTTTCAAACGAATTTATAATTGAAGAATCATTGGTAGTAACTCATAAAGTCATTCTCAAGATTACTAGAATGCACCCAGCAACCCCATCAAAAAAGACAGTTTCATCGTCAACTGATCAACCATTGTTCTGGACATAAATTAACCTTCGATTTCACTCAAAAGATCAACACCATTGTGAGCAAGATTATCTTTGAAAGACGATCGCCTCAAGAACTTGAGAAATGGATCAACATTCTTGAAGATAGAGGAAATATTAATGAGTCAGCACGAGAAGCGATTTTATTAGAATGGGCTGAACTTTAACAGTTAATATTGAAGGCTGGTTCAGGAGATAGTGCTGCATTTGGATAGTTAGCGAAATCAGTCGATATTGTAGCTTTTACTGAGCAATATATTGCGATGACGAGTTCCCATGTTATTTGATCTATTTTTAGCAGAATTAATAATTTGAAATATCATGCTCACCAAACTCACAGGTCTGCTTAGACTAAGACCTATGATCACTCCCAATCGATATTTCATCATTTCTTCGCTCTTCAAGAAACGTAGACAAGCACAGTAGGAGCAGAAGGTGCCACCTCCATCTTAGTAAGATAAAGATAACTAAAAAAACAAGGAACCTGATGATTAGATGATAAATTTTTTTGAGAGGAGGAAAGAGATGGATACCAGCTTTGATTTCATCAGGCTCAAATAAATGGCTTCGGATAACATTCCTTAAGATTTAGGCAAAGGAGGATTGGAGGAGGTTATCTACTGGTCTCAAAGCGCCACAACTCCATAGCAAGTTACGCAAATTCTTCTTGCTTTCAACAAAACGGCTGATCAAAAACCCGAGCAGCTTGACAATATTCATCAACATCAAGTTCAACTTGAATCTTTTAATCACAAAGTTAGCAGTTTTCTTCATATCATCAGCAGCTTGTCGATGCTTCGGGAATATGCAGTATATGCCTATAAGTTTGATCTGGAGGAAGATTAGTTTTGGGACAAGGTTGAATTTAAAGCCTAAAAGTTTTTCCCTTCCACGCAAGAGGAATATGGATGGCTGATCGATATTGGTTTTCTGATGGGACAAATGAGAAAAGGAACGACTATTTACAATCATGTGTCTAAATTCCTGCAAAATCAAGAGATGACAATCGATCAATACACGAAATTGTATCTGACATACTACATGCTAAAAATCGGCGAGAAACCTTGGATTGACAAACTACTAAAGGGAATAGCATCAACCATTCATTAGGCTGATGAAGAGCAGTTAACTAGTTTGCTATCAGCTTTAAGGGAGGTCAAATCTCTCCCCTAAGAAATGAACCCTAATATATAGAAGAGAGCATTGGAGTTAGTAAATCGACTGTCTCTGAAACAAGTTACAGCCTTGATGAACTACTTCGGATTTGAGCACAAGGAGGAAAATACTTGGAGAATTCTATAGTAAAAGCTAAAAATGTAACTTTCTAAAATCAAAATTGATGCTGATTTGCTATCCCTACTCATATTAAGAGTGTTGCCGACCTACCAAGTATCGACTCCCTTTGTCCGGTAGTATATCGTGAAGCCCATAGAATAATCCAAACTAGCAGTCCTGTCGTTATTTCCGGTCTCAACTCTTTCTATTCTCTCCAAAGGTCTATACATATACTAGCTTTAAAACGAAACAAAGCACATCGAAATTGAGCTCAGTCGCCTTGTCATCAGCAAAATGACAAAAGACATAAGCAAACTAACCGACAGTGAGATCCTCAGAGTAATCCAAGACTACAACCTGACGAGAAATGGATCACGATAACTCTATATATTTTTAGAAGAGGTCGTAAGGGTTCGTTATCTCCGAGGTTTCGACGCATAGACGGACATGCACACCGTTTAAATGCTGATCGAGATCTATGGCAATAGTGGCATGTGCTCTAGGGAAATGTACGAAAATTTACAATCTCTCATCTTGGAGTGAGGATAAAGCAATAAATGATGTGTGAATTCCTCTGCAAATCAAAGAACCAGATGATGTGAGGTGAAAATAGGATCAAACAAAGATAATTAAAGGAATAATGGTATGAAATCATCTGAAATTTTTCTTGCACTCAGGGCAGTTAGCCGAATTTCCTGAAGGTGTAGGGTCCCCTGTCTTGAGGGATCGGTGACACTGCTTGCACAAAGCACATCCACAGTTCTTACAGGTAATCTTATCAGAAGAGCCACAGCCTGATGAGAATTTGCACATTATAAAGATATAATCTCAGCAATAAAATCGAGTTTTAATAGTACAGCATCTTTATAAAAGAATTACCATTTTAATCAATTCTGTTTACGACCTCCAAATGGCCTCCACCTTTAAAAAAACCCATTATACAGGTCTCTCATGGCTTCCACCTGTGGGACCGTCTTTTTGTTAAATCCTCTGATTCTGACAGCATCCCTGACATTAAGCAATTTGTTTCTATGGTCCCGATTGATTTGTCTTAGGATCTTCTCATACCAGTCAGTTTCGAGAGGAGGTTCCTTTATTTTCCTCGCAATCTTCTCTTATAGACTTTCCTTGACTGGAAATTGATTTCTGGCATTCATTTTTTGACGAGGTTTCACTACACTTCCTTCAAGACGCCTTAGTTGTTTGTTCAGTTGAAAATTGAGGAAAGCAAATCTTTGGTTCTTGGGACTTTCTGGTCTCTCTGGAAGTGAGGGGTCTTCTATTTATTATTTGAAGAACCAGTTATTGTTCATGAGATTTTTGATTGCAGTATGCACATCTTAGCCAATGAAATACTTGTTGCTGATATCAAAATGAGAGCGAACTGGGTCAGAATCAGATTCAGCCTTGTAAGGCAAAGGTAGATCTACGACATTTTTGATAGGCACTTTCAGATGAACTAAGAGAAGCAAGCTGATTTCATGGTATCTCATTTCAAGGTTAATTTACTAATTTTTTGTCACTCTCTGAGCTGAAAGTAGTCGAAGGGCAGAATAGATAGGTTCATGAATGGCATTGATATGTCTGGTGTGATATTGCTTGGCTTTTTATATCTATCCTAAGTGATAGTGCATTCTACCAATTTCATCATATATTCGAAGCTCTAACTCCTCCAGATGATGCATCCAAGTATATTATAAGGCCTTCTTGAGAATCTTGATTCCCTCATTCTCAATACCACAACGACTGCAGCATTCAGCCATTCCTAACAGCGACTCCACAAGAAGTAGAGAATGTTCAGTCAGCAAAGCACCTTCACGAGTTTGGTTGAAGTAAAATAAAGCCATTTTTAGGTTGTCGGTCAGCAAATAAATGTCCGCAAGGATTTTCAAAGCTCTTAGAAGCTGTTCTGGTAAATCGAAATCAACTGCATAATTGAGAAGCCTAACGACGACTAAATATCACTGGATTTACCTTAGGCTGCTTGAGAAAACTGAGCATTTTGACACAACATCGAATATTAGTTTTACAGTTCCTCAACTTTTGTATAAAATGCCCTGAGTCCTTCTTCTTTGATGGTCAGATTATCTCTCACTTTTCGACGTAAGGTCTGTCTCTTGTAGTCTTTGAGGGGGTTGGTACTGATAAACCCTTCACCGAGACTGTGATCTAATTTCTTGAATCTGGCGGCAGTCTGATACTTATTTTTCTTCACATAGGTACTCTAAGATTGCCTATCTTGTGATTTTTTCATGGACTGATGTTTGGGCACGATCTTGTTCCGTTGGTTGATACCATAGTAGGCTGACTTTGCATGCGCGGTTCTATGATTGGGCATAGGCGAGGCTGACATAACTCTCACATTATTCTTTTACAGCTAATTGTTAAAAACTATTTGGCTAGCATTGAATTCCATTAAGGTTTATTAATCATCGATGTTACAATATAATCAATCAGTCTTTCTACCCTTCTCAAACTTCGATAGTAAGTATTTTATATTGTTGATTGGCGAGGCAGTCAGTAAATTTTAGTAGGCCATTCTCATCGAACTGCTAGAGTTTGTTTTCCTTATATATTTTTTTATGTCGCCTTTCAGGTCGCCTATTCCCGCTAGTAGAATATTTTGCACCAGATTTGGCCCTCCATAGATGGTTGCCAAATGTTCTTGAAGATGACTGGGAAGTCGTCTCAATAGTTCTGCCAAAAAAGGAGGTGACAACTGATAATTCAAGGTGTCACCATTAAACTTGATGCCTGGTATTTTCTGGCTTAATTCTGACAAGAGGGGAGTGTAAATTGAACTGAGCTGATTCCAGCTATGGGTGACAATATTCTGCACTTTTTTAGGATCTTAGGCTCCAGCAGAGAATCTAATGTCTCCAGTATAGCTCAGCTGAACAATTTACTCCATGATATCTCTTGTTGATAGCTGTTGATTCAATTTCGAAAGTAGCAAGGCTACTGATAACGCTGCTTCTCTATTGAACTTGATATCTTTGTCAAAACCTTCAGAATTAGGCTGTAGGGGTATAACAGCTTTATGGAGCCTGCCAGCAAAGCTCAAATACTTCCATCCTCTCAGATCTTCTCTCAAAGCAGTCATACCAACTATCGAGTACTTCACTTTCTTGTCGCCAAGCACGATATGATTGGAATGCATGGGAAATATATTTCTCTGACTGAACTACATCATTGCAGGTCCTAGAAGCCAGGCTAGGCCAGCATAATCTTCTTTATTTGAAGACAATAGCTCTCGATGGAAGATATTGCTGTCTCGAACCTCGATCATCAAATCCAAAGTGTTGGATGCGAGTACTTGTCGATCTATTGTTTGTGGGACTGCAGCTGATCCATAGGCAAGGATATTGGTTACTTGATCCTGGAAAAGAGAACCCCATCTATTTTTGAGAAGCTTGAGGAATAAATCTAATGCCTTGGTTTACATAGTATTTTGAAGTAAAATATAATTTAGATCAGATATAAAGTGCTTTTCTAGTTTTTCGATTATTATCTGACAGATAATAGTTGATGGGTTTGCGCTGATGATTGACTAAGACTAATTTTTGGGTTCCTTGCTTTCTCAGCATCTTATGGAGACCTTTTTAATTATTCAAATTGATATCTTCTAAAATTCTTCTGAAGTTGACTAAAGAAGTTTTGTGATGTTTACCGAGCTCCCATTCTTCAAATCGTTACAATGAGTGTTATTTGGCTACTGGGGTGCTTTTCTTTCTACTGTGGCTGTTTCTGATGAATTTATTGTATTTTACCTTCTCTTTGCTGTATTTCATGTGCTTCTCATAGTCGTAAGCAACATATTTCTTCCCTCGACAAGCTTTGAAAGTCTCCATAAATAGATTATGATTGTTAATCGTTTCCTTATCAGCTTAGGATGGAAGTCTGGCCGAACCACATGATTATGCAAAGTATTTTCTTACTGCTGTCGGTTCTGTTCTACAGGGTATTTTCACTGGTGTAGACTTTAATCTAAGTGGCTGTACTTCAGGTTCAGGGTGCTGCCCGAATAGGTAGGGTTGAATTACTATGCGGAGTTGCGATTAATTTTTATGCCAGAGGTTTAGGGTCAGTTGGTTCTGAATGAAGCGATAGTAAGCTATGGTAAGTTATGGTAGATGTCGATCGAGGAGTTAGGAAATCGCTCTCATTTGGACCTGATAAACTGGGGGTGGATCTCTTGAGAGTCGATGCCATTGCTGGGGATTGAAAGTAGTTGAGAGAGTCAGTGTTAAAATTGGATGTTTGAGAAGTTCTTCCATTTAGATTATTACATTTTGGCTCTTAACAGATTTTCGTCTATCTTCTTCATGACGAAAGCCAATATTTTTTGATTATTGCTTTTTGTTTCAGATCATATTTTTGAGGTTTAATGCTATTAAAGATTCTTTAATTAACCTTTGTTGAATGACTAGAGTTGAACAAAATCAGTGGTCAGCCTAGCAGACTTTATCCTACATCAACGGTCTCATCGCGGCTGAGGAAAATGAAGACGAAAACACAATCCTCGCAGCTCTTTCCATTGCCTACTAATATTTAATCAATGCCACCAAGCGCAAAATCACCTGGAGTCTCAGTCTTGAAAAGCTTGCTGTACTTTTTTTGTTATTCAGTATGAGTTCATAGACTTGGCCTTCGAAACTAACATGCACTCTTCAGTCAAGGATATCTTCAAATCATATCGTGCAATCACTCAAGGACAATATTCCTAATCTCTTAAGTGCGTCTTGGAGCACTATCGAGATACCAAACTGGAAAACATTCTTGACGAGGATATTTCCAAAGAAGACATAAATATCATCAGAGCTTTGCCCAACATTGAAAATGAAGAACCTTCAACTGAAATTATTATGCAAAGCATGCACACAGATGTTGTTAAGAGGGAAATGGAAATCAGGAACAAGCTCCGTATTGTCTGGGAGGGGTACAAATCCATCGTGGAGACAGTTAGAGTTAACCAAAAGTTAGAAGATGTCTATATGACAACCCTCACTCGAGTCTTTGATTTTGTTGACAGATACAATCGAGTCCAAGAATTCAAAAGTTTTTGCCGTTCTCTTAGGACAGGCCTCCAAAGCGCATTCAATAAACGAGATAGGACTTATCAAGAAAAGACCATCTATATCGACATTGAGAAGACAGATGTGAATACTAGAAACATCGAAATCAGAATGGAACAGTTCAAAGTTGCAACAAAACTTGGCTTGTGGGGAGAAGCATTTACTGTTTTGGAAGACATCAATACTCTCATGAAAATTAGAAAAGCCCCTCTGAAAAACAGTCTTCGATGCCAATACTTTGAAAACCTTGCCTTATTGTTCAGCAAAAACAACTTCTGGCACTATCATGCATATGCATTTTATAACTTTTACCTTTCATATCTCACTAAGCCACGTCTTAGTCAAGAAGAAAAACAAAATCAAGCTGATAAACTTCTTCTTTCGATCTTGATTATTCCGACACTAACTATCGAGAGTCAACAGTCTCGAGATATCCAGGAAAAATTATCTTCAATGTTAATCACCAGCACTAAGGTCCCTGATAGAAATCATCTTGAAGAACTAATGGTCTCAAAAGGTGTTCTGGAAAATGCATCTGCACAAGTCAGACAACTTTGGAACTTCATGTTTTTGGAATTCGGGGTTGGATCTCTCAAAAAAGGACTGGAAATGGTTTCAGGTCTTGGATAAAAGAACAACAGCTTCAAGGAATTGCTTCAAGCATGTTTGATCAATAAGCAGCTAATTTCGATCGCAGAAATATATCAACGTATCCGTATCAAATCCCTTGAAAGACTTATTCCTCTTCCTTTGCATGAAATCAAGAAAATGCTTATTCTAGCTCATCGCCAAAAAGCCATTGATTTTACTTTTGATGAAAGTCAAGGAATTATTGTATTTGAGGATCAGAGTCAATAAGTCAATCCTTCTGAAGAATTCCATAATTTATTTATGAGTGTTGCTCTTGCTTGCGAGCGAGGAAGAACTGTTGAGGAGCAGCACATTAGAAAAAAAGCTGAAGATTTTATTGAAAATGCTGAGAGATACATTTGGGATGTGAGAAACTATAAAATTGAATAATTCAAGAAGAAAATTAAAACTCAACTACCTGAGCTCAGGAAAAAATATTTGGCCAAAAAGAAAGCAGATCAAGAAAGAAGAGAAGCTGAATAAAATGAAGAAAAAGTAAAGCAGGCTGAAAGGATCAGAGAGAGTGAAGAAGCTCATAAATTATTGGCTGCGAAAAAGATTATAATCAAGGATATCATGGAAATAAAGGAGCAAAGAGTCGTTCGTATCTTGGATAAGAAAATCTAAAATTTAACTGATGAGGAAATCGAAAATATTGATCTGGAAACATTCAAGCAATATATGGAACTGACAAAGCGCAGAATCACCAATAACAAGGACACCAAGCTTAAAAAAGCCTTCACTCATGTGGACTATCTTGAGCGTGAGCGTAGAGATCTCCTCGCAAAGAAAGTTCAAGATGCCATTCTTTCTCCTGAACAAGAAAAAGAAGTCCAGCAAACGCATCTGGATTCCGCAAAGAAAAACCACCAAGATCATAACTAACAGAAAGCTAAACTTCAGAATCTCGCCAAATTTTATAAAAACAGAGTCGAGTCTGAACTTAAAAAGGTTTACAGTCAATTCGATAAGGATATGGAAGATTATTATCAAAGGCTTGAAGAAAATTTCAAAGAAAAGATCATCTCAAAGGCCAAGAGCCTCCATGAAGAAAATCAGGTATATATTATTTTATTTAGCGTAAAAAGGAACAACAGCTTAAATTACAGGAACAGCAGCGTTGGGCTGAAACTGAATAATATAGAAATGGAGCATGGAGCTTCTCCAAGAAAAGAGTAGAAAATACGCCTGCTGTCCCTACACTTGCTAAGAAACAAGAGTCTCCTCAGACAATAATGAAAAAACCTGTTGCAAGCAACAACATTTTCGAAAAATTAGAAGGAGTTGATAACAAAGAGGAGCCTAAAAAAGCAGAAGGGAAGTGGGGTATTGGTACTAAACGAGTTGCAGAGCCCTAAAAGAAGCCATAATAAACCAAAAAGGATATCCCTGCTATTGAGAGGCCAGAAAGACCAAGGGAGGAAAATAATAATCAAAAATGGTCATTTGGAAGCAAAAAAGCTGAAGAAGTGAAATCCCCAGTCCCTGAACCAGTTAATACATAGAAAAAACCAGTATTCGCCCCTCCTCCACCTACATCCACTGCACCTGAGAAGAAAAAATGGGGAGAAGGTTTTGGATAAAAAAAAGAAGAGAGAAAGCCTGAGCCCAGAAAAGAGGAAAAGAAGCCTACTGCTGAGATCAAGAAAGGAAAAGGTTGGTGATGAACATCTAAATATCCAAATTATTATTCGGTTTGCTAATTTATATTCTCTATGGAAGAAAGCCGAGCAGCTTCAAGGGTGGCAATTCATGACCCTGTCTTCGATGAAATTCAAAATCAACGATACCGAATGCACCAAAAATCTCTTGAGCGTCTGCGCTCTTTAGAAAACAAATCGAACTCTCTCTATACTGTGAACAATAGTCGAACCCATGCTCTTGATCTAGCTAGAAAGCTTAAAATTCAAAGCTTTGCAAAAGTTTTTCCACCTGATATTGAATACCAAAACTGTATGAAGAGGGTTCAATAAATTTAGAAAAGCTCAACGAAATTACCCAAAATATCGAATACTAAGCTCATTGGAAATCGCTTAATCCGTGAGGATAGGCAAACTCAAATCAGCAAAGAGAACCAGGCAATGTAGAAGAAGCTTTCTCATATAAGTCTAGAGAAAAAGAATGAGAGAAATTCTCTATACAAGGCGATGCGTGAATATTAGCAATACAAGAAAATTTCGAGGCGCAACAAAGATGAAAAGAAAATTACGATAAAAAGAGCCTGAAATGCAAGATTGATAGTATGGATTTTTATGAATCATTCAACACTGCCTTTGACTAGATTGATTTACTCTTATATTCTTCGACAAAGTTTGATCCCAACGATTGAGTGAGCGGTATGGACAGGATCGCCTAACTGGCTGTTAGGGAATTTTCCAAAGCTACGTTATTTCTCTTTATAGCAAAGGTCAATATAATTTTCGACCTTCGGGTTCAAAAGGTTTTTATTTGTGATAATTTTGATTGAAGCCCC
>Ga0100378_1006293_pt1 | contig 10746 bp, 15 predicted proteins | sample CryGeymeta201502_FD_81535 | JGI IMG/M metagenome (GOLD analysis project Ga0100378, IMG submission 81535) | Groundwater microbial communities from Crystal Geyser aquifers in Utah, USA - Crystal Geyser metaG 2015-02 | ecosystem: Environmental > Aquatic > Deep subsurface > Groundwater | place: USA...
ATTAGTAATAGTAATAGTATTATAATTTATTAATTTAAATTCACAAATAAAACATTGGGGATTGGGGATTGGGGATTGGGGATTGGGCCCAATCCCCAATCCCCAATCCCCAATCCCCAATAAATTATTTCTGCTTAATATATAATAATTGTAATAGTAAGTGGGGATTGGGGATTGGGGATTGGGGATTGCCCAATCCCCAATCCCCAATCCCCAATCCCCAATCCCCAATCCCCAATTTCAAATTTAAATTATCAATGTTTTATTTGTGAATTTAAATTAATAAATTCTAATACTATTACTATTACTAATACTAATACTCATAATTATTACTTTAAATAATTATAAAAATAATAAATTATGGCTACTCATGATAATATAAGTAATTATGAATATCAAAATTTAGTTACTTCTTCCGGAAGAAAGTCAGTTAAAGATATGATACAACAGATGAAAAACCCAGTATGAATATAAACTAACTTATATTTATATTTAATTTAAAGAAACAAAATGATTCTGCTGAGACTAAAGATAGTAGTAGTATAATTCTAGCTGACGATATTGATAATACAGTCCCAGGTAAAAGACGTACTAGTGTTAAAGAAAAATTAAATATGTTTGATCCAGCGAATAGACCTAAATCGAGACAAAATAGTAATGAAGGTGAGCCAACAGAAGGAAGAAAAAGAGGAGCTAGTATTACAGATAAATTATCATTGTTTGATAAGGTTACTAATAAGCCGGTAGGACCTACTCACTCAAATTTTGATCATGTAGGTTTAACATATATCTTAGAAATATTTATATCAATAAATTCAAACATACTAATAATATTAAAAGTTAGGTAAAGCAAAAGGACAGTCTGGAAAAAAGGTGAGCATTGTCGAAGACCCTAATTTTACCAACATAGAACCAAATACAAAAAATGAACATGAACAACAATTTTCAGAAGATAAAGACGACAAACAAGAGTCATACGATAAAGAATTAAAAGAAGAAACTAACGACATAGTAGAAAGTCTCGATACAGCAAATCAAGTTACTCATAATCGCAACAAAAGTCTAAATGAAAAATACGTAAAAAGACTATCAACAATTGGTGAAGACAATGAAATAAATATTCGTTATATAGGTTCTAACGATGATATTAACCCGAATAATATTGAAAATCTCGGAAATAAAGAAATAAATGTTGATATCATTGAGGATAACGATGATAACAATGATAAAGTCAATAACAAAAATAACGAACCTAACAATATTGTAAATGATAATGAAAATAATAAGGGTAATAATAGTAATAATGACCATTCAAAGTCTGGTGATAATTTGGTTGATAAAAAACGAGTTGAAGATATAGAAAACGGTGTAAAGAATGAACTTGCTGAAATAGTAAAAAAGTGTCAAGGTAAAATAATAACAATTAATAATTATAGAAAGTCCTGAACATAAGGAACTTATATTAAATTTCCAAAATCAAATGAATGAAATATCAATTGGGGAAAGAAATAGTTTTAGTAAATCCCAATCGAATCAACCTAACCAAAAGAATATAATAGAAGTCAAAAATGCAAATGAAAATCGAAATGCTAAAGTTAATAATCAACCAAATTCGAATTTCTATCATAATAATGACCACAATGATGTAAATGCGTCTAGTGTTTTCGAAGCAAGTTACCAATTTGATGGTAATGATCCAAATAGAAAGGATATAAATCTTTTTATCTCCCACTTAGAAGTAAGTAAAAGAGATCTCGGGCTTGATAGCTCGGGTTTTATAGAGAATTTAAATAATGAGAATATAAATACATGTAGAAATTCTAGTGAGAATCTCAATACTAACCGAACTACAGATTCAAAAAACGCACTAGGAGATATGGATAACATTGATACTAATAAACTTATTAAAGAATCAAAAGAACCACAATCTGGATGCGGATCATTTTGTAACAAATATAAAATATACATAATTATTGCTTCAATAGTAATATTAGCAGGTGCTACAGTCGGCATAGTATTTGCAGTAAAAGAATAACACAAATAGTCAAATTATATCTTAATATAAATTTAGTTTGAATAGTCTGATAGTGATTTATCCTATATATTCTATATTACTATATATTTTTTTAAAGTATTAATTAAAAGAATTATATTATATTTAGCTATTAAATTTGTATACTTATATAATTATTAATAAATGGATAAAAATAAAAAAATTGAAATAGATGACGAAGAAGAAGTTGATACAAAAGGAGGAGATACTAATACTGATGATAAAGAAGATAAAAATTCTAATGTTAACTTAACAGCAAAAGTTGTTAAATATTGTAATATTTGCACATTTCCTGAAGAATTTTGTGAGTATAGTCATGTTCTAGATAAAAAAATAGCAAGAGAAGAAAAGAAAAGTGAAGAAAAAACAGATGAACAAGAAGTAAACACAAAAAAAGAAGGAGGTGAAGGTGGTGATAAAGCTGAGAAAACTGATAAAGATGATAAAATAGATGAAAAAAAGGATAAGACAGATGAAAAAGCAGAAGATAAAAAAGACGATAAAGATAAAAAGAAGAAAAAAGAAGATAAATCTGTAATAGTTGTTACTAATCATAAACGCTCTAAGAAAAAGGTTACAACTACAGTTTCAAATGTTGAAAAGTTTTCATTAAATATGAAAGATGTCGCTAAGCTATTTTCAAAAAAGTTTGCATGTTCAAGTTCAGTAACAAAAGAAAATAACTCAGAATTTATAACACTAACAGGAGATTTCGGGACAGAAATAATTGATTTCTTAATTGAAAAGTTTCCACAATTAAAACCTAATAATTTTAAATTCGTTGAAAATGTTCATAAAGACTAGTTAATTCCTTAAAGGTCTTAAAGTAAAGTGGAATTAAAGCGAATAAGTTAAATAGAAATTAATTATAATTATATTTGATATATGATAAATTTTAATCAAAATATTAATAGTATATTTATCTGTATTAATTTGTATTTGTATAAACTATTTGTATTTGTTATTAATTATTAAATTAAATGGTTCTTTATTTTTTAATTTAAATTTAAATTATTTATTAGTGATTATTAATAATATAATGATCGACCATAAAGACAACAATTTCAATACAAACACTCTTATACTTAAAAATGAAGAAATAATGGATTTCATCAGCAAATATTTTAACCTTCAAGTAGATATTCAAGTTCTCCGAAAGCCAGAATGTGATAATATTTACGATCTATATAGTAAAATATTAGACCGCGCAAATATTGTTAAACTGGAAAAGACTAATAAGCTCATTTATGCTGGTATTACGAAACTTTCTTATCCTGGTTTACATGATACAACTATATTTATATTGAAGTTTTTTAGACAAATGAAAAAGTTCTTAAATGATATATTATTAATAAATGACTTTCAAACAAGTGATTTGTTTACTCCTGATCAAAGAAGGACGAGGTATTATAAAATTTCAATTAACACATCTTTACCTTATTCTTAATCTTATTACATTTCAAGAAAATTCCTTAGCGCAATCATATCATTTATTAAGCAAAATGAAAATTACAAAGACACTATAAACAATTTTAATTTGTCTTATAAAACTTTAATGGCCAACATTCAAGAGAATACAATTAAACTAAACACTACTAAGGATAATTACATAAACTTAAGGTAAGTGATTAATATTAAACTAACAAATTATTTAAATTTACAAATTAACAAATTAAACTTCTTATTAGACAAGTGCGTGAAGATGAAAAACCTATTGCTGATAACCTTCTAAACGAAATAAAAAACAATAATGAAGGAAAAAGAAAAATGCTTGAAATAAATACTAAGCTTCTTCAGGACATTGAAGAAACTACATCTAAATTAGAACAATTAGACAAACAAATAGTAAATCAATTAAATCAATTAAAATTAAATTAACAAATTTAGAAAGAAATTGATTTAACTATTGAAAACAATTCAGATAAAGTTAGGATCAACAAAACTAAAATAGTAAATTCTCCTGAGAAACTATCGGACGTATTAAAAGAAAAGAAAGCTTTGGTTAGTAATTTCCAAACACAAATAGAAGAAATAGAATTTAAGACAAAAGGAAATGAAAAAGCTTGTGAGTTTCTTTTGTCGTATAAGAAGGTAATTACATAAATACTGATGTTTATTCCTTTTAGATTCTTTTAAATCTAGAAGAAAATTTAAATATTTTAAAAGAGAAGACAGAAAAATTAAAGCAATTAACAAATGCAGATGAAGACATTGTTAATAAAAAACACACAACAATAAAGCAAAATGAAGAGCTCAATGGTAGGATTGAGGTATTTATAATTACTTAAAATATTTTACTTAGAGCAAACTTAAAATGATTAAATCAAACGAAGACTACTTTAACCAATTTAAAGAAACAAAATCTAAGCAAGTAGAAGAAATTAATAAACTATTAAATAATCTAAAAGATAAATATACATTATGCAAAAAATTAATTAGTGATGTAGATTTAGAAAAAGAAACATATACAAATAATATCAATCATAAACTTAAATATAAATCAAAGTTAGAAAATGAAAAGAATGAAGCTCTAGAATATTATGAAAATGAAATGATAAAGATTAGCCAGGCTGTCAAGATGTATATGGCGTTAATGGAAAAAAACTTTTAATATAAATATTTAAATTATGATATAAAGTAATAGAAATACAATTTGATTTAGTTAATTATTTAATTTACAATAAAATATAAATACTTTTATTATTTTTATTATAAAATATAAAAATAAAAATATATAATAAATAATTAATGGATAAGGAAAAAATACAAGACAATAATTTCGTTTGTATGAATAGTCATGGAATGGTAATTGATAAATCTTCCGACTTTAATAAACAAAACTGTGGTTTTATTGCTGATATAGTTCAAAAGGCAAGAAAAATATTACCAACAAATGATTATATTAACAATATTGAAATATTTTTTGATAAGACACTTATGGTTATTCAAGATAATACAGCAGTAGATTTAAATATGACAATTGTAGTTGAGAAAGATAAGTAGTATAGATAATAATTCATAACTCTATATACTATAATTGAATATTTAAATCAAAATGGAGTAATCAATAAATTAAATTGAGTACTTTTATGATTATTCTCTAAAAGTTTTATTTTATTTGATTAAATATAATTATTAATTTGTTTAATAAGTAAAATTTATATTATGTATTAATTAATTATTTAATAGAATTTGATTAATATAGTGATAAAATAATTTAAATAAGTATGCAATATTATTGAATGTAAAAATAAATAAAAAGGTTGTTGCCGTTGATAAAGATTTATTAATCTAAATATGAAAGCATTTTACTTTCTTTTGGAATACAATTGTTAATTGAAGATTTAGTATATGTATTATCTGGGCATTTCTTACATCCATTTCCTTCTTTAATCATATTCCCATCAGCTGGGCAATATCGGCAATAATTGTTTTCGATATAAAATCTCTCTTTTATATCACTATAAATTCCTCTATTACAAAATGACGAATCTAAACATTTATTAGAATTTTTTTGGGTAATCGTATCACCAGGGCATTTCTCACATCTACCATTGGAAGCTTTTACGTTCGAGTCAGCATCACAATAAGAGCAACGATTTTCAACAACTATAAATCGTTCTGGAATATCACTATAAACCCCTCTAGTACATTCTTTCGAAGTATGACATTTATTAGTGGAATTTTTCGTAAACGTATTTCCAGGACATTTTGTACACTGCATACCTCCAGCTATTACATTATAATCTGCATCACAATATGAACAATTATTATCATTTACAACAAACCTTTCTTTGATATCACTATAAATTCCCCTATGACATTCTGAAGGCTGTTTACAAGCAATTGTTTTATATTTAGAGTGATCAGGTAAGTCTTTATTCCAAAAATTTGGTGTTCTATTATTCTTACTATCATAAAGAGTAAAACCACATGTGTCATTTGTTATATGTATTTCATAACCAATATGCTTAAAACCAAAAAGAGTAGGAGGAACAGTTATAACAGGGTCATCTTTGTATGTTACTCTATAATGATGTTTGATCAGATTATCAAAGTAATTTATGAAGTTCTCCTCACCTAGTCTGGGAGAGCCAAAGGTGATTAACTTTAGATCAACATCGGCACTTATTTTTTCTTTAACATCTATTGATCCTAACATTGCTAATGGACCACCCATACTATGACCAGTCAGTACAACTTTTTCAACTTCGTTATTGTTATAGACTTCATTAAATACCATCATGAATACTTCTTTAGTATTTGAATATAGTAGATTAAACCCATGATGAATTTCACAATCTTTGCACTTATTAAATGAGTCTTTAGAAAACTTCGCGTCATCTATTAAATTACTGATGTTTTCTGTTCCTCTAAAAGCTATGTTGATTGTTTTAGTTTGTTTATCGTAACAGACAAAGCCAAATGTTTTTAAGTCCATATTTCCAAATCTTTTACAGTTATCTCCTATACTTTTTGTATCATACGCTAATTCAGATAATTTGGTATATTTATTTATGTCATCTGTTGTGAAACCTTCCATTTTTTCGAATATTTGTGATTGGTCAGGGTCTCTCGCTTCAGATAAGATTAAATGTAAGCTAATTATAAAAGCTAATATTAATGTGTTATTTCTCATTATCAATAAGAATATTATATATAAATAAATTAAATAAATAAAAATAAGATAAATAAAAGATTATTTAAGATTATTTAAAATAAATTATATTATATTCAATATATTAAATAAGTTACTATAATATAAACTTAACAATAAAACTAATATATAATACAATTATAAATTACTGAAAATTTTTAATTAGATTAAATATTGAGTAATAAGATTCACTTATTAATTCGTAACTACCTAAACTATCATCATCAGATATAATAAACGAATTATTATCTTTACACAATGAAAATTTAGTCAGATTTTTGTACACTATCTTGTTTATTATTTCAAAGTCACTATTTAAATATTTTAAAATATATAAATCATCATTCGTTATGACTATATCACCAATTATACCATATTCAGTGTCTAATATCGTAAATTTACTATGTATCTTTATTCTAACAGAACTATATTTATATCGAAAAAAATCAAAGTCAGAAGATAAAAACGTTAATCTAAGCTTATCATTGAGGAATGAATTCATTATATTTACATAATCATCAAATTTTGTGCATTTTATTAGCTCAGGAGTTATCTCAAAAGCTTTATTAAACAATATTATAGGAATCTTACGTCCTACTCTATCACATAAATTACTAGAGCAAATACACCCTGCTACATTTTGTAATGCTTCATGTATGATCGTAAAGTTTTTACCTATACTTGGTACAAAGTGTAAGATTAACATAGAATAATCACTAGATAAAGACATATAATCTATATAATTTATTCTATATTCTGAATTAAGTATATATTTGTTATCATCTTTATCATAGTAGAAATCAAATATTGATTGTTCAGTTATTATTACAAGCTGTGTGTTTGAATTTATTAATAGTATGCCGTCAATTCTATGTATATTATTATTGACATGATTCTTACATGTTAAAACAGCGTATTTGATTAGGTTTTTAATATTTGACTTTTCTTCTAGTGTTGTAAATTTACTTTGGATGTGTTCTATTGTGTTTGGTAGTTCATATTTTATTTTATAAAAACAATCTTCAATAAGAAATCTATTATTTGATTCTTCAAATGAAATATTTGTTGCAATAACCTCTTCTTCTTTTTCTTTTATATAAATTTCAATATCATTATACTGTTCTTCCATTTGTTTCTTTTCATTTACTTTAAATATATCACTAAATATTCTTTGATTTACAAAGTTGGAAAATAGCACCCGTTTAGGCTGACTCATTAAATTATTATAATAATCTTTCGGAGAACAATTACTTTCATTGGAATTAGGGCTGTCGTCCTTTTGTAAACCGGAGTTTGATATATTTATTTTTGAATCCTTTTTAATAGCACTGTTGATTGACTTATTGATATCCTCAGTATTTTTGGTAGTGCAACACTGTGAGGTTAATATCCCCATTTATTTTCAAAACAGTTTATATGATTATTTAGTATATTTTTATATTTTATTTTTTTTATTATATAAAGTTATATAAAGTTAAATAAAGTTATATAAAGTTATATAAAGTTATATAAAGAATTATATTAAGATTTAGTGAATAACAATAAATATTATTTAGTTTTAAGATACATATACAAAGCTTATAAAATAATATAGTAGTTTACTTTACTTATACATTTTATTTATAATAATTCTTCTTTATTTATATAAATTCAGTTCGAATTTATCATTATATCCACTTAGTAATCAATCAATTTTAGCAATTATAGCTAATTAATCGAGTTTAAACTATATACTCATATTTAGCTCACATAAAACCAGGGATCAACAAGTAACTAAAAATATTATATTATTATATTATTATATTAGAATATTATCATATATACTTACATCATAACATTTAGCTCTACTATTTGGATCTATTACTAAATGCTTTTTAATAAAGTTCTTAGCTTCCATAGATAGAGTATCAGGAAGAGTGAATAGTCCTTTTAGTACTTTACCATATAATTCTTTTTCAGTTAAACCTATATTATTATATTAGTGAGTCATATATTATTATATTAATATACCTCTAAATGGAAATGTCCCACAAAGTAAAAAGTATAAAACAATTCCTAATGTCCAAATATCTGCTGATGTTCCTATAATTATTAGTTAGTTAGAAAGTAAATATATCAATAACTATATTATTATCAATATCAATAGCAATGTAAAAATATTAATGAATTACCTATATAATCTACTTTCTGTATTATTTCTGGTGGCATATATGACGGCGTACCGCAGAAAAACGATAATAACTTATCTTCTTTAGATATTGTACTAAATCCAAAATCTATTATTTTAACTACTTTATCATCATCTAATATGATATTATCTAATTTGATATCTCTATGCGAAATATTTTTATTGTGAAGATAGTTTATCCCATTCATTAATTGTAGATAAATGTCTTTACATTCCTTTTCATCAATTTTCTTCTCGGATTTTTCTTTAAGGAATGATAGTAAGGATGTTCCTGATATAAGTTCCATAACAAGTAAAATCTAATTTAAGTAATTTAAGATATAAAAAGTGTTTATATAGCTTACTTGTTTGGGAAGATCTATAACTTCGATTAATTTTACTATGTTTGGATTGTTCAATTTTTTAAGTACATTGATTTCTCTTCTCAAAGCTTCTTTTCTATGCACGTCCATCAGTCGGAATTTTTCATATATTTTTATTGCCACTTTTGTTTTAGTTGGTTTGTGAATAGCCTTCTTAACTACTGCATATGCTCCTTTTCCTAGCTCCTTTAAGTATTTGTAATCGTCTGCTTTTCCTACAAAATCTTTGTAGGCTGCATTTTTTTCGATAACTTCATTTAAATTTGTATTTTCTTCTTCGACTTTATCAACTTTATTTGAAATATTGATAACTATTCTTTTTGTATTGTTAGCATTGTTTGTTTGCTAAAAAATGTTATTAATAAACTTATTTATTTTAATTACATTAATTCCTTTGAAGTCCTTAACTGACTTCGGTCTAGTTAGATTGATAATATTTTTTGAGGGCGTATTGCTATTCAGATTAATGTTATTTTTAACTGTATTTGAAGTGAGATTGTTACTTACACGTTTAGTTGATGATGAAATTGCTGGTAAATTATTACTTCTATTTTCTTGTATGTTAACTGTTGCCTTTTTTTCAAAGTGATCAAGAAACTTTTTAAAATTTTCACCATTAAGTTTAAACTCAGTATCAACATTAATTAAACCATCTAAATTATCTAATCCATCTAAAATATCCGGCTTTGCTGTTTTTGTTACCTAATCATATTATATTAATATTTTACCATAATACAACCTATCTTTTTTATATCTTCTTCGTCATTAATTTTATTTTTAACTTCCAATATAGTATTTAACAGTGTATTAGATGATATCACCTTATTTTTTTGTTTGTTTGCAAAGTTAGTTTCTTTAAAGGCTAAGTTCTTTCCTGTATTAATTAAAGGAGAATAATTAGTATTTTTAGCATATAACTCATTTTTTTCTATTAAACAATCATTATTTAATAAATTAAGTCCCATTATTTCAGTTTTGTCCATTATTTTATAATTATTACTTAATTTATTTATAATTAATGTGATAACAATTAATGCATTCATTATTTACTAATTACTAAATTTAACTGTTATAAATAAAATATTAATTATTATTAATAAAGATAATAACAATTACAATAAATAAATTATATTAAGTAACATAGATCGTCAAATAATTTTTAAATAGTTTAATTTTGTTAGTTTAATTTAAATATTCAATAAATCAGTTATTGTTGTAAATGACAACAATAAATTTAATATTTGAAATAGTAAAAATACTACTACGCAAATATTAAGAATGTATAATCAACTACTTAACCACTTTAGCACAAATTATAGTAGTCACTTTGTGCCTAGGTCATTATGAACAACTTAATATAAGTCATATAGAATCGTTTGGATCGTTTGGATCATCATCAGATTCCCCATTGTAGATCCTTGGAATGTTACTACTGATGTTTTTCTTAAATGATTCAAAATCAAGTACTAAATTTATATAATTATTA
>Ga0100378_1006306_pt1 | contig 10729 bp, 7 predicted proteins | sample CryGeymeta201502_FD_81535 | JGI IMG/M metagenome (GOLD analysis project Ga0100378, IMG submission 81535) | Groundwater microbial communities from Crystal Geyser aquifers in Utah, USA - Crystal Geyser metaG 2015-02 | ecosystem: Environmental > Aquatic > Deep subsurface > Groundwater | place: USA...
CTAAATACCTCCTTGAAAATGGCGCAAATCCCAATATACAAAACAACTTTGGGGAAACAGCTTTACACCAAGCTATTGATAAAAGTGATTCAAAGACTATTAATATTTTGTTAGAAAAAGGAGCTAATCCTAATTTACAACAACAAGAAGGTGAAACTCCTTTACATTTTGCTTGTCTTAAAGGTAATCCAAAGATAGTTAGATTACTTTTGTTATTTGGGGCTAATCCTTTAATTCAAACGTTTAACAAACATTATACTCCCTATGATTATGCATTAGAAACTGAAAATCAATCGATTGTTGATATATTAAAACCAATTATTGACCAAGGTAATCATTTCAAAATATTTATAATTATAAACTTAATTTATCTTATAGAGTTACGATTCAGAAAGAACTCACTCCCTGCAGATTATGACAATCATGCAGCAAATGACAGTAGAGACAGCCCAATATATAAAATTAAAAAGAACATAGATTCTAGCATGTCATCTTCTAATAGTGCAGTATTCAACTCAGCTAACACATCAAAACTTACTAAAATTCCCTATTTAAATAATAAGTATCACAATCAAAATAAAGACATCAATGGAAAGGTAATACTAATTATTAAATTAAAACAAGGCCAATGGTAATAATATTCACGACAATAATTCCAATCAATTTCATAACTATCTAACCCATCAAAGAAATAAATCAGCTCTATCTTCAATCACCCCTATGAAAGATGAAAATGGAATTATCTTTAATACAAATGCTTTATTTGATGAATCCATGAAGGACACTAAGCTATTCTGCAAGCATTTTAAAAACTTTGAAGATAATTTCGAAGAACGAATGGAACAAATGAGATTAGAACTGATCAATGCTGGAAATGTACCACAAACACAAAAGAATATACAAAATAAATATAATGGGATTCCAACTCCAAAGAATAAGAAATTGCGTAGTAATTCAAATAGTAATGTAATTTTATTTAATAATCCAAATAATATAAACAATGTAACAAATAATTCTGCAAATACTGCATTCCATATACTTAATGCCTCAGATAATTTGATTGTAAACAAAGAAGATAATGAAAATCATAATGAGAATATTCACAATAACAACATAAACAACTTAAATAATTTAAATAGCTCTAGAAAGTATTCTTTTCAAAACTATTATAAAAATGACGAATTAACTGATAATGATAAGTCTGATCATAATGCCAGTAGGATTACTTATAATTCGGTTATAAGTGGAGGGTTAAATAATATGATTATGAATAAGCTTAATCAGCAAAATAATTCGAACTCGAATGACGTTAGTCATACTGGGAATTCTAGTAATGTCAATCTAAATAATTATCATTATAATACAAATCACTTACAGTCAAACCAACCTAATCATTTGAATCACAATCAAAATAATCATCATAATCATTTGCATAATATATCAAATCCTTTAAATAATTTAAATAATTCAAATCCTTTACAAAATCGAAATCAAAATTACTCTGTATATTATTTAAAGAACAATAATCAAGCTTGGGACACTTCAGAAAATCAACTGTTAAAAAATAACAATAATAGAGACAATACTCAACTTAAAACACAGTTTATTAACTTACACATGATCAATAGTGCATCTGAAAAGTTTATTGATACAAGTAAAGTTACAGCAGTATTTTTATCTACTAAAAATGATATCAACACACATGAAAATTTTGAAATAAAAATACTGAAGGAAAGATACTCAGATAATGAAAATGATATTGAAAACCATCAAAACCAAAACGAAAATAGTAATAGTTACCAATCAGACAATCCTGAATTTAACGATCATTATTCAAGAGAAGGTGATGGAAATATTTACAATCACTCAAATCAAATTCAAAAAACAGAGGTTGATAACGATAATAATACTGATATTAACGTTATTAGGAAAGACATAAAATATTTTAGTAAAAGTGGTAAAGAAGGTTTTAAAGGCATTGCTCTAGATACTAAATCAATTAATGCTACTAATTACGATCATTTTTCGAATAATAATAAAATCCAAGAAGAAGATGAAGAGGATAGAAATTTTGAAACACAATCTCCTGTTACAGAAAATATTAGAGAGATTACATCATTGTTAAAATATATTGATTTAGAGAGATATCTTAAAAATTTAGTAAGTAATGGTTTTGATGATCTGAGTTTATTAATTAATCAAATAAAAAGTGGTTTAAATTTAAACGACGAAACTTTAACAAAGATAGGAATAAAGATTCCTGGCCATAGAGCAAAATTATTAATTAAATTAGAAGAAGGTAATAATATTAATTTAATCTAATATAATTAATTTTTATTATAGAAGCTCAATGTTTTGATTTTCCAATTCCACCTGCTACTTATTACACAATTGATGAAGATTTAATTAATGAAAAAAAATATCAAGGTAAATAAATATATAATTATCTTTAAAAATACATATAGATGATCTGCAATATATAAATTTAGAAAAATGGTTAGAGCGTCTACGAATTGGAAATTATATTTATAATTTCATTTCTAATGGTTATCATTCGTTAGAATTATTAATTGTACTAATGCTTTCTAAGTATTTATTATATTAATACATATTAGAAATCCGTTAACAGATAAAATACTAGAAAACAGTTTAAAAATAGGAAAAGTAGGATATCGAATAAGAATACTAACTCAACTAGGTATAGAAGCAAAGAAATTAAAAGATAGATATAAAGAAAGTAATAATCAATTAATGAATGAAAAACATAATAACACTGCATCTACAGCTACTTGCAATTGTATCCTTTTTTAATTTGGTAAGAAGAGTATAGGAGTATTATTGCCATCAATACAACCTAATTATATCAAAATGTTTGTAATAACATTAAAACAATATAGTATTAGTGACTATTATATAAATAAATTTTACTAGTTATATATTATAATAATATAATTACTTAATAATATAAACCTAACTATTATTCTACTTTTTAACATTATTTTATATATAACAATTTCATAATCAACATATCAACTTATTAAATAAATTAAATTATTAATATTAATTAAAATTTATAATTATCATTATATTAAGTTTGTATTATCAGTAATTCTATTTTGATCCAAGATAGCCTCATAAAGACTGTTCAATCTTTTATTATTAACAAGGAATAATCCAATATATAAACTCTTATTATCACTTATATTATTGATTATCATTTCATTAAATTCATCCATTACAAGATCGTGATATAATTTATCTAAATTAGGTTCAATTTTTTTTAGACTTTTACTGTTAATTTCAAAAATTTCTTGGCTCATTATGTTAATTAAATCATTATAGATATCATACTTACAATTAGTTTCGAATATTTCTTTTTTTATCATAAGTCTCTCTTTTATATTAGATTTTGAAATATTTGCTAAGCTATCCTTTGTATCCTCGTCATTAAGAATTAGTCTTTTTTTTAATATGGTTTTGATTACACTGAAGTCAACTCCAACATAGATCGGATTACAATTTTTTAACATCTTTTTGGCTTTATAGTTTGTTATTAAACTCATTAAATTAATATAAAAGTCTTTTTCGTCTTCTAAGACCTTGAGTTTTTTGAATATATCTAACGAATTAATAGTTTCCTCTATATTATCTATCTTATCAATATTCTCTTCAGACTTTTGTAAATTTAAAAACAATTCCTCTTCAAGCTTAGTAATTAAAAATGGAATTGCCTCATTTACAAAACTAGCCTCTTGTAAATATATATTCATGTCCTCATTATTTTCTTTATTATCATTATTACTTTCATTTCTTTCATTTTGATTTTCTTCTAATGAAAATAAATTCATTAACCTATTTTTACAATTATAAAACTGCCTAGTAGAAACTTTTACATCTTTTTCATGTAATATATAGTTAGGAGTAAAATTTTCAAGTATTTGATTTATTAATATTATTTTTTCTAAGTCGTCTGATTTGTTTTCTAAACCAACTAAGAATACTAACTTTCGATCATGTGTTTCAACAAATCTAAGACATGGATGATTTAATTCATTTATTAATTTATTAGCATTGTTTTTAATTTCTTGATGAAAGACAATATCAAATTTTTTCTTAGTAGTAAAGAATTTATAAAAAGTGAAACTATAAAATAATCCAATACCTGATAGACAAATTAAATTTTCAATTCGGCTAACCATTTATGTAATAATAATTTGTATGTATATTATATATGTTATATATGTTTAATTATTTAATATAATAATAAATTAAAAATGGCCAAAAGAAAAAGATTTAATAAAGATAAAGATTATGATATAAAACCAATTAATGGCTATTTTGGAGTTGTAGGCATTATATATTAAATTATATATTTTTATATCATTATTTATTGTTATTTTAGGCATTTGTCTTATTTATAATAATTGCAGTCATATTTAAAAAATGTTTTTCTAAAAAAGATAATGTTAAAAAACATGATAAAAATGAAGAAAGTATGTTAAATAAAAACGAAAGGGAAATTAATGAAACTAGTGAGAGGTTAAAGAAAGATTAATTATATAAATAAATACAATTTATTAATATAATATTAGTAGATCTGAATATAAAATAATAGAATTAAGATAAGTTAATATTCAAAGTAATTAAAAATAAAAATAAATTGTATAATCAAGTTTATTTGTTATAAAATATTTTAATTATTTCTATAGTCTATAATTCCTTGTAAACATTATTTATAAATGTTCATTAGATATTCTCATCATGATATATGTTTTGTGTTTGTTTATCATTTCCTATATTAACTTTATTAAATTAGATAACATTATATAAATATTTAAGAATTACCATTATCAAAATCAGTATCTACATTAGAACTCATCTTTTTAGCATAAAGTTCATCAATTCTATTAATTGAATCTAATTCATTGAGGGATTTCTTTTCGAAAACATCTTCGTCATAATCTTCTTTATTTTCGCTGTTTTCTTTGTTAATTTTGATTTCTATTTTAACTTCTTTTTCTTTATCATTTACTTTATGATCATAAGACAATTCTCTTTTATTAGTAGCAGGTGACACCTCAATAGACTCCTCTTTTACTTCTTTAACTTCATTTAAATTTTCATTATCGTTTGAAAATGTATCTTCAGCACCAAATAATATATGACTACCATCAACAACTTGAAAAGTTCCAGTTTTAAATTTAATAAAGTCTGTTAATAGAAGATTAAGTTTATCAATATCAATTATGTCCTTATTTCCATTGTTTATAATAAGATCCAGTACTTTCTGAGGTATTTCTAGTTTGTTTATAATACCTTGTTTTAGAAGAGAGTTTATAAAATCTGAATAGTTTATTGTCTTAGTTGTTGGATTAATAGAAAGCAATTCTTGAATGTTAATATTATTTGCCTTTAAAAATCTTAATAACTTATCTATAAATTGAATATCTATACTCTCATTTTTATCTTCGGGTATGCCATATTCTTTCATAATTAGTATTAGCTTGTTAATATCAATTGATTGATATTTATCTAAATATTTCAGCTTTGTAAAAATACAATAAGAATCTAATTTATCTAATTGATGTTGAAAAAGAGACTCAAGGCAAGTAATAAATTCCTTTAAGTCTATAACTTCAAAAATTCCTTCGTCTTTTACCTCATGAGAGTTAACTAATAAATAAAAATATTGTCGAACAGTTTGATTTAATTCATTTAGTTTTTTAGCTAGTGTTGTAAAGATATAATTAAGTTTATGGTTAAATTGCTCAGTTGTTATTTCTATTGGGGATAGATTCTCAATTTCAGATTTTTGTAAGTTTGTTACACTGTATAAATGTGAGTCACTTGTGTCATTATTATTATCATCATTATCATTAACACTTTCACTTTCATCTCCTTCTTCATTTCCTAAATCATCTTCAGCATCTCTTATTATGTTAAAAATGACCTATGAAGTGAATAATAATAAAATAAAAGTAAAATAAGTATATTTATTATATTAAATATTAATTATGTTTATTATAATATTTACATCATATTTTAAATCTTCTAATTTATTTTCTGGACTATCATATTTTTTCATCTTATAAATTAAGTATTCAATATATGTTTCTTTTAACGATAAATGTATTTCTTCGAAGATCCTTCTTAAATTTGCAAATGTAATAAATCCTTTATTATTAACATCAAATAAAGAAACTAGCTTTTTGATTTTTGCTTCGTAGACCTTTAATTTATCCTTAAGCTTTATTTGATATTTTCTTTCTTTGCCTTCATCATATACTATAACTTCGTTAAACATTGCTATAAATCTTTCATTGAACTTTGGTCCATCTGTATCTTCGTCTTTATCTTGACTTAAAGTTTTTATATAAATCTCGATGTTCATTATATCCTTCTTATCAGTAATATTTAATAATCTGATTATATTCTTTGAAATATCACTATCACTTAAGGTATCTGAATTATTTTCATTCTTAAATATTTCTTTTTTTAATGCTTCTATTGAGATTCCTTTTGCTTCGACATTTTTAATCAAAATGTATGACAGTTCGTTGATTTGTTCGGCATTAAAAGTAACTAAAATTGTTAATAATTAATGAATACTTTTTGATCTAAAATTAATCAATTCTTGTTCTAAGTCTAAAATTTGATCTTTGAGGACTTTATTTAATAGAAGATTTTTTTCATTTTCGAATGATACTTCTTGAAGTTTATTTTTCATCATAATTAGTAGATTATCAGCTTTATTATCACTCTCATTCTTAGCAATTTTTATATTATCATCATTTTGTGAATTGTGAATTCCTAACTTATTTTCACTTTTTTTCAGCGCTTTTACTGAATTTGTTAAGTCTTGAATTTTCTTTTCGTAATACTTTTTCATTTCATAATTATCAGAATTATTCTTATTATTACTTTCATTTATTTGAACTTGTGCTTTTAAATTTTTTTTAAGTTTTATTATAACTTCTTTTTTATCTGTTATTGTCTTCTTTAAATTTATTATCTCTTCATTTTTAAACCTACATTCTTCTAAAATTTTATTGTAGTTATCACTGAGAGATATAAGGTAAAATTGTTGCTTGTTATAGTCTTCTTGTTTTATCATTAATTCTGAGAGGTTTTTTTCTAATGTTTGATTATTTTGTAAAGACAGGTCGTAAAAAGCTGTGATTTTCTTTAGCTCCTCAACAGTTGCTTTATTTTCTATATAAAGTTCGTTGTATTTTGTAACTTTAATATTCTTTTTAATATTTTCTAATTCAATTATTTTAGCATCGAGTTCTTTTTGTACGGTTTTAAATTCACGTTTTAAGTTTATGATTAAATTTGTCTCCTTAACTTTACTCTTACTATTGTCTGTAGAGTTAATATTATTATTTATATTAGTAATCTTTGCTTCATCTTGTGCAATATCTCCTATTAGCTTTGTTGTTTTTACTAACTCTACTTGAATTTGAGTATTTTCATGCTTTTTCTGTAGAATTATTTGTTTTAGCTTATTTATCTCCTTTTTCTGTACGAAGTTTTCCTCATATAATTTTTCATAATCTGAAATTTTATTACTTGACTTATCTCTTTCTCGTATTATTTCTGATTTATTAATTAAAGGAGTATTATCTGTGTTTATATAGTTTCCTGATGTTATAACGGGAAATTCATTATTAATTCTTAAAAAATTTAATATAGAATCTTACTTAGATTTACTCTTATTTCGATTTACTAGTAAAGCTGATATCGGTCTTATATTTACATTATTATCCTGTCGTTTTGGTTTGGGAATTTTGTTATTTAACTGGATAGTGTTTTCTAAACTGATTAAACTTGAAAGTTTCATTATTATTAAATTGTAATAGTTTGTATAATCAATTACTAATTAAAATAAGTTATTAAAATAATTATCTTTCAAACATTAAATTAATTACTTAAAATAACTTAAAATTAATAAAAAAATATAATATTAGCAACTATTAATTATTAAATATATATTATTGTAATTCTCGTTTTAAATCTCTATTTTCATATCATCTTCAGCATGTTCAGGTAGATGAACTTTCAAAAAATCTCTTACATCTTCTTCTTTTAAAGAATAACTTAAAAATTCAATTTTCTTTGTTTTATCCTTTGCTAACCAAATGTAAAATTTAATACCCTCTCCAGCTTCAAAAGCTTCCTCAACGTTATTGTAATAGCTGTCTATTATGAAAAAGTCTACATTTTTATTTTTCTTTGTTATCTCCTCAGCAAATTTATTGAAATAATCAAGTACATTTTGTTGTGTTTTTATGTTATCTGATGAGTAAAATAGAACTACACTATCTCTAGTTGTATTGATAACTTTTTCTCCGAAGTTCTTTGATACTATTCTTTTTACTAGTTTTTTTGATTGGTCTTCTGTTGGTATAGGTTGTGTCATCAAACTTTGTCGTAAATCTCCGTTTCTCCACTTTTCAAACCAATGGAAGACTTTATCAGCCGAAATTTCACTGTCTTCATAAAAGTAATGTTTAGAATCTCCTTTTCTTGGATCGAGAATCATTAAGAATGGAATTTCTGCTTTATTAGTAATTTGCCAATTTGAGGCTAATTGTTTTTCTTCTTCAGTATTTAAATTACTGAAAATAAGCTTGAGGTGATTATCAAATTTATCAACTAATTGCTTTAAAATAACATCCTTTTCACTGTGTTTAGGGATTTTGTCGTCTCTGATATATAGCATAAATGGTATTCCTCTTGAAAATATTATATCTCCAACATCTTCTGAATAGTTAAAAACTTTAGGAAAAGCATGGGCAACAACAAATTGTTTAAATGTGTCTAATGTAAAATTCGTAATAGCTAAAGGCTCCTGGTTTTTTCTAAATATTACAGCTGAATTTATTTTAGTATTAAATTCTTTAATAGCAGCAGGATCATCAATATATACATAATCTAGTAAGTCATCCCTATTTGCTACATCTTTATATATTTTTAAAGTTTCAGGTAATTGTCCACCAGCTTCTATTATAGCATTTTTATCTGCAAAATAGACAAAGAAGTTATTATTTTGTTTAATAAACTTGTCAAGTTCTTTTATTGACTTTAGATTAATTGTTGGTGACAGTGTCTTTTTTCTTATATATTTTACTATACTTTTATATTCTAGTTTTCCAGCGTAAGTGCTGCATTTGGAAAATACGCATAATACAACAACAGGAGAGTGAGTAAAACCTAATTCTTTATATTTTTTTTGGTCATAACCGACATCGAGCTTAGCAAAAACGGGAGCTGGTTCATCATTTCTAACCTCTTCCCAGGCTTTTAAAAAATGTCCTACAAACTTATCAGATTTTGGATCATTGAACGAGGAATAAAAATTAATCAAAAGATATTGATATTTTTGATTGGCTTGATCAAATTTTTCACTATTTAAAATAAGAATACCGTCATCATCTTCTTCCATATGAACTTGAGCAGATACATAAATTGTTATTGATAATATTAGTACTAAAAAGTAAAATAGTTTAAAACACATTTTCATTTTTAAATAAATTTAATAATTCAAAACATATAAATTTATTAAATAACATTTAATTACTACGTGTATGTATAATGTAAGTTTATTAATTGTTTATGTTATATTAAAATTATACTAGTACTATTATTATAATCTTTCAATATATCATTATTTTATTAATTAAAATTTAGTTAATTACACAAATAATAATATTAATGAAACTAAAAAAGTAAAACTATTTAACAATTTATCTTAACTAATTTAAAATTAATACAGGTTTCATACTAAGACGCACTTTTTAAAACAAAAAGAAAACGAAGATAAGAAACATAAAGATCCAAACGCTGACATATTTAAAAAATCAATAAAGATTTTATCAACTGAAAATTTTATTAAAAAGGATAAGGATATAGATAACAAAGATATTTCTAAGGATAAACAAAAACAAAATAATAAATCAAAGGAAATAAAGCCATCTTTGATGTCAAACCAGTCTAATTCTCAAAAATCTATTAATATTCAGCAAAGTCAAAACTCTTTATATAAAAATAAGTTAAAACAAAGCGAAACTAGTCTTTCAATCAATTCTAATTATTTAAATTTTAATTTACCTTCAAGTTTAGATTTAAATACTAATAGTAATAATATTGACAATAACAATGATAATTACAACTATGACAATAACAACTCTGCCAATAATAACTATGACAATAATATCTATACAGAAATTGAATTAGAAAACCAAAAAATAATTAATATGAAAGGGAAGAAAAATGACTTTAAATCTCAAAATAATCAACAAAATAATTATAATCCATCATCAAATCCTAAAATTGTAACATTTTCTAATGAAGAACTAAACTCTGAAATTAATACAGAAAGTATAATTAATAAGAGCAACAATAATAACATAATTCCTAATAAGAATATAGACCTAAATGAAGTAAATGAAGTTATTTCCTTTAAAGAAAAAGACTCAAGTAAAATCTCCAATCGTTCAATTCATTCTAATGACAACATTGTAGACATTAACGAAAAGGACAATTCTAAACAAAATCGTATTGATCAAGGTACAAACTCGATTGAGTCACAAATTTACTTACTAGATAAACAACTTAATGAACATAGTTTCTCACCATCAAATTATAATAATAATATCCAGTCAATTTGTCAAGGAATTGAAAAAGGATTTCTAACCTATTCTCAATTTAATAAGAAATATGACTA